>JACCEC010344334.1_pt1 | contig 243436 bp, 183 predicted proteins | sample 7450121 | NCBI WGS metagenome assembly JACCEC01 (sample SAMN15323455, study PRJNA562643) | freshwater metagenome | isolation source: river surface water | place: USA:Blue River Watershed | collected 2017-08-18
CACGAATTCTCTCATCCTCGTCTTCCCGCAAAACCAAAGCTGCGATTCTCGCAGCAGTCCAAAGCGGCTGCGCCGCGCTACGACTGCCTTGGGTCGTCCCCTGAAGATCACGAATTCTTTCATCCTCGTCTTCTCGGAAAAGCAAAGCTGCGATTCTCACAGCAGTCCAAAGCGGCAGCGCCGCGCTACGACTGCCCTAGATCGTTCCACAAAGATCACGGATTCTTCCCCTCCCTCAGGAAACGCTGCGATTGCATCATGATTCTCATGATCGCATTGTGATTGAAATTTAGGATGCCTCCTGTAGGATGATGTCTGATGAGTTCCCTCGCAGTTGACATTCAACATCTGGTCAAGGACTTCCGCATCCCTTTGCGCGGTGCCAAGCCGTTTCGCGCGGTCGACGATGTCTCACTGCAGATCCGGGCCGGTGAGGTCTATGGTCTGATCGGCCCGAACGGTTCGGGCAAGTCTACCACCATGAAAGCCTTGTTGGGACTGGTGGCGCCCAGCTCCGGCACTTGCTCGATCTTTGGCAAAGATTCGTTGAAAGTGGATTCGCGCAATGATGTCGGCTTCCTGCCGGAGAACCCCTATTTCTACAAACACCTGACCGGCGCGGAAACCTTGCGGTTTTATGGGAAGCTCTGCGATATGCGCGGCAAAGCGCTGGAACAACGGATCGATGAATTGCTGGAATTGGTCGATCTGCGGCAAGCACGCGATCGACGGTTGGGCGGGTACTCGAAAGGGATGCTGCAACGCATCGGCTTGGCACAAGCCATGATCCAGGATCCCCGATTGTTGATTCTTGATGAGCCCACTGCAGGGGTGGATCCCATCGGTTCCCGGCAGATCCGGGATCTGATCTTGCGACTACGTGATCAAGGAAAAACGGTCTTCCTTTGTTCGCATTTGTTAGAACAGGTACAGGAGGTTTGCGATCATGTGGGTATCATTTTCCAAGGAAAAATGGTCAAGGAGGGTAAGCTGGAAGATTTGATTGCCGTGGAAAACCAGACCGAACTGATTTTGGAACATGCGGATTCCACCTTGATCCACGCGATCCGTGAATTGGTTTCCGCGGATGGCAAGGCACGGTTGCTGCGCAGCGGTAAACCGAGAACCACGCTGGAAAGACTTTTTTTGCAGCATACGAAATCGGATCAATCGTAATTTTATGGTATCACAACGAAACAGACGATGGCTGCAACCACGACGTGTGAGCGTGATCGCGATGAACACGTTCACCCAACTCGTGCGGATGAAGGTGTTTTATTTCCTGATGATTTTCGCGATCATCGCGCTGGTCGCACAATTTCTCGATTTGCCGCAATATGATGGTCCGGAAGCAGTGTACACCGGAGAGTTGGTGCTCTTGAAGGGTTGGTGCATGGGGGTGATGAAGTTGTTCGCGCTGGTGTTTGCCATCGCCGCCACCGCCTTGCTCCTGCCCAAGGATGTGGAGGACCGCACGCTCTACACAATCTTGGCCAAACCCGTGCCGCGCCTTGATTATCTGGTCGGAAAGCTTTCCGGAGTGTTGCTGTTGATTTTTGTATCACTGACGATGATGAGTGTGATCATGTCGCTGGTATTGGGCTATCGCACGGGTCTTTTGCTCGACCAACAGGTGGAGATGGCGGTGGCGCGTGGTTGGAATCAGCAGGCCATCGATTCGATGCGGACGGATATTCAGATGCAAGGCCTGACCTGGTCCGTGCAGGCGGGGGTAATGGCGATATTCCTGCAGTCGGCCATCGTGGGTGCGGTTTCCTTGTTGCTATCGACTTTTTCCACCAGCACTCTGTTTACGATCATTGTGTCCTTCATGTGTTATCTCGCCGGAAGTTTCCAATCGGACGCCGCGGAATTTTATCGTGCGACCGAGGCGGGAACGACGACTTTCACGACTGTGTTGATGAAATGCATTGCGTTGATTTTTCCGAACTATCAGTTGTTCAACATCACGGATGCGGCGATCAATGGTCAACAAATCGCTTGGACAGCTGTCGCGCATTTGTCCGGTTTGTCCTTGTTTTATGTGTTCCTCTACACGCTGCTGTCGTGGTTTGTGTTTTCTGACAAAGAGTTTTGATGCATGAAACTGTGGCGCAATTTGATCGTGGTGTTGATCAGTCTTTTCCTGGCGGGATGGATCAAATCGCCGTGGGAGTCGCGTGCGCAACGATCCTTCGAGCAGCAGGGGATCTTGTGGCGTCCTTTGGAAGTGGGAGTGAAGGAAAGAATCGGTCAAACTTGTGCGGTTGTTTCGCTAGGCGGGTTGCGCACGGTGGTGGCGACGTTTCTCAACCTCGCAGCCTACGGTTCGTTCGAAATGCGTGATTGGGTCAAACTGACAGATCGATTTGAATTGATCGTGGCCTTGCAACCCAACACCGCTTACTACTGGGACGTGGGTGCCTGGCACATGGCGTATAACGCCGCCATGGACTGCAAGGAGCGTGAAGACTGGCCGGCGGCACGACAGGAGGCATCGCATCGTGCCTATGTGCTCAAGGGCCGCGGTTTTCTTGAGCGCGGGGTGCGCAACAATCCTCAAAACTGGACTCTGCTTTCCAGCTTGGGCCGATTTTACGGAACCCCCGGGAAATATCCCGACTATGCCCGTTCGGCCGAGGCTTACGAAAGGGCCTGGAAAACCGGAATGGCGCGGAATTTTGAGGCGCGTGCCTGGCTGTACAGCCTGGCCAGGGTCGAGGGCAGAGAGCGGGAGGCACTGGCACTCGCGCGACAGTTGTTCGAGCGTGATCGCAATCGGGTGGATACGCTTTGCTGTCTTTTGTTCGTTCTGGAGTGGTCGCAGCCTGATGCGCCGTCGACACCAGAACTCATCAAACGCTGTTTCGAGGATGAGTCATCAGCCCTGCGCATGCTCAGCACATACCGTCAAAACAATGCGGAAATGTTGCCGACTGCCGGCGTGGAGCATGCGATTGCTTGGCTGCAGTCACGCGCCTCCCCGCGCTGAAGGGGTAATTTTTTCATTTCATCGTATAGTTTGACTCGACAGAGGCGGCTTTTTTCCTGCATGTTGCGCCTCCCAATCACTTATTCCTCATGCGCGTAGCACTTTTTGGTGACATTCATGCCAACCTCGAAGCCCTCGAGGTGGTGGTTGCCGATGCTCGTGAACAAGGATGCACGGATTTTGTTTGTCTCGGCGATGTGGTCGGCTACAACGCCAATCCTGCCGAGTGTTTGGAACTGGTGCGATCGATGAATTGTCCTGTTGTTCGGGGAAATCATGATGAAGATGCCGCGGGAGATCATTCGCTGGATTCCATGAATCCCACTGCGGCCAATGCTCTGATGTGGACGCGTCAGCAACTCACGGAAGAGCAGCGTGAGTGGCTGCGCAAGCTCCGCATGGTACGGCAGGTGTCCGATTTCACCATCGTGCATAGCACCCTGGATCAGCCGGCAAATTGGAACTATGTGACGAATCGTTTTGATGCGATGTCGAACTTCTCTTACCAGTTTACCCAAGTGTGCTTCCATGGTCACACGCATGTCCCGCGTGTTTATGTCAAGGACTCCAAGGTGCACGAGGTTCCTGCTGAATCGGTCATGATCGAGCCAGGTTCCAAGTATTTCATCAATGTTGGCTCGGTGGGGCAGCCGCGCGACGGTGACTGGCGCGCGTGCTATGCCATCTACGATCAAGAGAGCAAGTTGGTGGTTTTCCGCCGCTTGGAGTATGATATTGCCAAAACGCAACAGAAAATCATGGATGCCGGATTGCCGGAAATGCTGGCAGCACGCTTGGCGGATGGTCGTTAGTTCTTGTTGTATGGTTCACCGTTTATTTTTCCTTGAGTTTTGATTCATCCGTCCGCCATCATTTCCCCCCGCGCCCATATCGGTTCCGATGTCGTCATCGGCCCTTATTGTGTGATTGGTGACGATGTGGTTTTGGGCGATCGATGTGTGCTTCATTCGCATGTGGTGATTGATGGGCCATGCAAGATCGGGCACGACAATGAATTTTTCCCCTTTGCGGCCATCGGTGGAAAAACCCAGGACTTGAAATACATCGGCGAGCCAACGTTTTTGGAAATCGGCAACGGGAATGTTTTTCGTGAAAACAGCACGGTGCACCGTGGCACTCATGAGGAGATTCCTACGCGCATCGGTGATCATAATTTGTTCCTCTGTTACTCACACGTGGCGCATGATTGTCAACTGGGTAATCACATCATCATGTCAAACAATGGCACGTTGGCTGGGCATGTGATCGTGGGCGACCATGCGATTGTCTCCGGCCTAACCGCGGTCCATCAGTTTTGTCGCATCGGCGCTCACTCGATCACTGGTGGTTGCTCGAAGATTGTGCAGGACATTCCGCCCTTCATGATTGTCGATGGCAATCCTGCATCAACCCGCGGGCTGAACCAAGTTGGGTTGCAGCGGAGGGGTTTTTCCGAGGATGATCTGCGTGCCCTGAAATCCGCCTACAAACGATTGTTTCTGAAAAAAGATCTCAACATGTCCATCGCTCTCAGCTCATTGAAGGCGACTTCGGCTGCCAGCAATGCGCATGTGGCTGATCTGATCCGATTTGTGGAGAGTTCCTCCCGCGGTGTGACACGCTAGGCCCTTGCCTCGGTTTTTTTGATTTTACGCCGTTCTAACTTGACAAGGTTTCCCCACTGTCGTAGAATCGCGCCCCCGCTTGTTCTCGAGCAAGCCCCTAGGATAGGTGAATTTTGTCCAAATTTTCCCCTGTTTCTTTCCGATTGACTGGATCCACAAACCAATATGGCAAATAAGAAAGCACCTCTGAAGTCGAGCAAATCCGCTGCTCCGGCCAACGCCAAGCCCTCTAACAAAAAGCCCGCCGCCGCGTCTGCAAAGCCCGAACCCAAGGGCAAAAATGCGGGTGTTGGGAAGAGGCCTCCTACGAAAACGGCAGCCAAGCCCACCAAAGTCGCTCCAGCCAAATCCGCACCTGTGGTAGCAAAAAAGACAGCGACCAGGAAGCCGGAAGCAAAGAAAACCGTCGTCAAACCTGCGACAGTCAGCAAAGCGGAGCCTCTCAAATCAACCGTTGCCAAGGAAGTTCCTGCGAAAAAACCTGTCGCACCTGCCAAAGTGACGAAGTCTGCTCCTGTTGCCGAAGCTCCCGTCGAGGTCAAAAAGCCATCGAAAAAAGGCAAGGAAAAACCCCGCATCCACACGCCGGAAATCCAAGAGAAAATCCGTGAGCTGATCAAACTTGCGAAGGAACAGGAATACCTCACCTACGACGATATCAACGAAATTCTTCCTAACAACATCGTCGATCCAAACGACGTCGAGGCGATCATGGAGCAATTGCGTTCGATGGAATTTGACATCATCGATGCTTCGGAAGTCGACCGGTTTAAGGACCGTCGCGGCGATGAGAGCGAGTTGGATGAGGATGATTCGAAAGGGGAGCAGAAGCTCGATATTCTCGACGATCCGGTTCGGATGTATCTCAAACAAATGGGGCAGGTGCCCTTGTTGACTCGCGAGCAAGAGGTGGAAATCAGCAAACGCATCGAGGATGCCGAAATTGAAGTGGCGCGTCATTTGCACCAATTCGGTTTCATGCATTTGGATTATCTTGATCTTGCCGACAAGTTGATCAAGGGCAAGGAGCGATTTGACCGCGTGATTCTCGACAAAAAGATCGAGAGTCGCGAGCGCTACATGAAGGGTCTTCCTCGTCTCTGTGAACAACTCAAAGGTCTGCACGCGGAGAATGATGACCTCTTCCGCCAGATGACTGCGAAGAATCCTCGCGGACTGAAAAAGCTGCAGGATGAGTTCGTCAAAAACATTGCGAATTTGAATCGCCATTATGTAAAATTTTACTTCAAGCAGAAGATTGTGGAAGATTTCTGCGAGCGTGTGGATGAGTATCAGCAAAAGTTCTGGAAATATGGCCGCAAGCTGCAAACCCATTCTGAGGACAAAGCCACGCAGAACATCGTGCGCGAGCTTCAGCAGCACGCCTGGCACACGATGGAAACCTTCGACGAAGCTCATGCTCAGCTGCGCCACTGGATGAAAATGGCCTTGAAAGCCAAAACTGAAATGGTGGAGGCCAATCTGCGTCTTGTGATTTCGATCGCGAAAAAATACACCAACCGTGGCTTGTCGTTCCTTGATTTGATTCAGGAAGGCAACATGGGTTTGATGAAGGCGGTGGAAAAATTTGAATACCGCCGTGGTTACAAATTCTCCACGTATGCCACCTGGTGGATTCGTCAGGCCATTACCCGCTCGATTGCCGATCAGGCGCGAACGATCCGCATTCCCGTGCACATGATCGAAACCATCAACAAGCTGATGCGCGTGCAAAAGCAATTGGTTCAGGAATACGGTCGCGAGCCATCTCCTGAGGAAATCGCCGAGGAAATTCATCTCCCTGTCGAGCGCGTGCGTGCGGTGTTGAAAATGGCACAGCAGCCCATCTCGCTACAGGCCCCTGTTGGTGACAGCGACGACACTTCTTTTGGTGACTTCATCGAGGACAAATCCGCTGACAATCCCATGGAGGAAGCCGGTTTCTCCATGCTCAAGGATAAGATCAAGGATGTCCTGGACAGTCTCACCGAGCGCGAGCGAGAAGTGTTGGAACAACGTTTCGGACTCAAGGACGGCTACTCACGGACCTTGGAAGAAGTGGGGCGACAGTTCCAAGTGACTCGGGAGAGGATTCGTCAAATCGAAGCGAAGGCTCTTCGCAAAATGCGTCACCCCACCCGGATTCGCAAGCTGGAAGGGTTCATCGAACTCCCCGGCGCGTGATGCTTGCCGAGATTTCTCCCCATGTCGGAAAAAAACATCATACCCAAAAAAGTCATCTACCGACTTTCGACCTACCTGCGCTGTTTGCAGCGTCTGGCAGACAACGGGATTGATACGGTAAGTTCCGGCACTTTGTCCAAGGCCGCGGGGGTGAACTCTTCTCAGTTGAGAAAAGACATCACTTATCTCGGTCAGTGGGGAACGCGTGGATTGGGTTATCCTGTGGAGACTTTGATCAGTGCCCTGCGCGATGCCTTGCGCCAAGAGAAACTCCAGCCTGTGATTCTTGTGGGCGCGGGCAATCTGGGCTCCGCGTTGCTACGCTACCAAGGATTTCAAAAAGAAGGATTCGAGGTGGTGGCTGCGTTTGATGCCGATCCCGCGGCGGCGCGCAACCGCGGTGTGGATGTTCCTTTGTTCTTGGAAGAGGAGATGGAATCTTTTCTTGCCCAGCATCCGGTGCGGTTGGCGATTCTGTGCGTTCCCGCTGAGTTCGCACAAGGCGTGGCCAATCGCTTGGTGCGTGCCGGCATTCAGGGTGTTCTGAATTTCTCTCCTGCGGTATTGGAAGTGCCCAAAGAGATTGTCGTCAACAGCGTCGATCTGGCATCGGAATTGGAGAATTTGAGTTACTTTATCCGTGGATGAGGAACCACTTCGGATACCGAAGCGTATGTATTCTTGAGTCAAGGATATCGATCCGATTGACTTTTATTTTTGTTGATTTACAAAAAATTGTCTTGCCAACTTGTCGTGAATCGTTGAGAGTCGCCGCCCCGTTCGGGGCGTAGCTCAGCCTGGTAGAGCGCCTGCTTTGGGAGCAGGAAGTCGTCAGTTCGAATCTGGCCGCCCCGACCAACATTTGTTGCAAAATTTTCTTGCCTTACGGCAAAAAAATCAGCAACTTCGCCCGCGCCTCACGGGAAGCAGTGAGACACTTCAACTCCGGTTTAGCTCAGCGGTAGAGCGGATGGCTGTTAACCATTAGGTCCTAGGTTCGAATCCTAGAACCGGAGCCAATAAAAACCCTTAAGCCTCAACGGTTTGAGGGTTTTTTGTTTTGATGGATCCAGTGGGTGTGAACACTAAGTGTGAACACTTTTTCGCGTTTACTCATTTTAACTGAAGTTTTTTCAGGTTAGATTGACTGTTCGTCAAAATACGACGCAGTAACACAGGAGATGGATACCCAATGAAACACAGAGGCGTAAAAGCCGCAGTGAAAATTGCGGAGAGTGGTTCAGATATTGTTGTCCGCACTTCTTTCTGCAAAATCAGCACCTCTGCGTTATTTTCAATGTTATGAGAGAGCAGACAAAAGCCAAAGTTTTCTTGATCCATCGAGTTGGATCCCGCGATGTGTCATTTCGTAACCGACGATCAAATCCTCTTTTCGGCAAGGTGTTTTGGCAAACTCTACAGTAGCCTTCAACAGATGTTACATTCCCCCCGCGCACGGGCGCGCGATGGCTGCTTTCACTTTTGATGGGATACGGCCACCAGACTCCGCATTTTTTCCTCTCGCCTGAGATGGGTTTGACGCCATGAATCGTCGTGATAACCTAGATCCATGAATTGGAATCAAAACGTGATTTTGGCAAAACTCCGCGAGGGCCTTACCTACGCTGAGGCTGCTGCCACTGTAGGAATTCATCGACAAACGCTTTGGCGCTGGATTTCCGATTCGGAAGAGTTTCGTGATGCCGTAGCAAGAGCGCGCCATGAGTCGCTACCGGAGCGTTCTTATCGTCTTTGGCTCAGACACCCATTTCGAGGAAAGAGACCGCCTACGGGCAAAGGACATGGAGGAATGCCAAGGTTCAATTTTGGTGCACGGTAATCCTGTAAATGGATTGAAACAGAAGCTATCCCGTGAGTCCTCAAACCGTAAGACATTTGCCGGATCCAATATGATCTTTCGCATCACGAGAGGATGGTCATCGATCTTTCGAGGCATGGTGATCTCTCTTCATGCCATAGGCTAGCCCGTGCGGGAAAATGAGAGGATTCCCCATCTGGGACTGCTAAAAAGCCAAATAAGCCTTGCTTGGGCATTTTTCTGCTGAGGTAACTGTTCTAATTTGACTTTCAATGAATGTATCGAGGTGATCCCGATTAATCATATTTTTCCCATGAGTCGCTCCGGGTTGGATGAGATTTGCTACTCTGAGCAGTCCTGCGGATTCATAGTTGTGCAACGCTGAGTTGTGTCAGATTGGAATGCGTCCCAGATGAATGGTCGACGGGGAAAAATCATGTTTTGCCTCGGTCCCAACGATTTTTTCCATGATGATTCAGATGAGTCTTTTTTTTGAAATGACACCCACAATCCGCTGGACAATTTCGGGCAATTTCTAGAGCTTTGAATTCACAAATATGCTAACGTCTATCCACCATATAGCCCCCGGCGCGCGAGTCGTAATTCGTGATGAGGAGTGGTTGGTGCGAAAAATCGATAGGAACTCTTCCGGTGCCGCTGTTCTTGGAGTTGTCGGGCTTTCCCATCTGGTCGAGGGCAAAGAAGCGCGCTTTATCGATACCATTGAACGGGAGTCCAGCGGGATTAGCATTGTGGATCCCAAGAATACTCTGGCTGTTGAAGACAATAGCCCCTTTTTCCGAGCATCGCGGCTGGCGATTGAATCTCATCTGAGAGCCTCCACTCCCGAGTCACTGGCGATCCACTTGGGACACAAGGGAGCCATGGACGTATTGCCCTATCAGTTGGAGCCTACGAAGTTGGCGCTCAAACAGCCCCGTCAGCGCATTTTGATCGCCGATGCCGTTGGCTTGGGCAAAACTATCGAGTGCGGTGTTTTGCTGTCCGAGTTGATCAAACGGGGTAGGGGGCGTCGTGTGTTGGTTGTGACCGTGAAGGCTATGCTCACCCAATTTCAAAAGGAATTGTGGGCTCGCTTTGCCATTCCCCTGACTCGATTGGATTCCGTGGGCTTACAGCAAGTGCGCAAGCGCATTCCCACCAATCACAATCCATTCCATTACTACGACCGTGCAATCATCTCGATCGATACCTTGAAACAGGACGGTGAGTATCGAACCCATCTGGAAAATGCCTGGTGGGATGTGATCATCATCGATGAGGCGCATAATGTCGCCGAGCGCGGCAGTTCTGCCGGCGAAAATTCGCTACGCTCTCGCACCGCCAAGCTTCTCGCCTCTCGCTCTGACTCGCTCATCCTGCTCTCGGCTACGCCGCATGATGGCAAGCGCGAATCGTTCGCGAGCCTGATGAATATGCTCAACCCCACTGCCATCAAAAATCCGCAAAACTATGGACCGGATGACATTGATGGCTTGTTCATTCGTCGGTTCAAAAAAGACGTGAAGGATCAAATCGCAGGAAATTTTCCCGAGCGAGTGGTTTCTACGCCACGGAGAGCAGCTACCGCCATGGAAGAGGCCGCCTATCAGCACCTTTCGACACTACGCTTCGCATCTCTCGATCAATCCTACAATGGCGGGAAGATCCTCTTCCGCACATTGTTGGAAAAAGCGCTTTTCTCCAGTCCGTTCGCTTGCATCGCGACAGTTCGGGAACGCATCAAGCGTCTGGAGAAGAAGGAAACAGAGGAAACGCAGGCGGAGATCCATGAGTTGCAATCGCTGCTGGAAACACTATCGGAAATCACGCCAGAGCATTTTTCAAAATTCCAGCTCCTACTATCGCTGCTCTCTCTGAAATCCCCGAACTCGATCGGCTGGAACCCAGGCGATCCGCATGATCGTATCGTCATTTTCACGGAGCGGATCGATACCCTGAAGTTCCTTCAAACCCACATTCCTCTCGCACTCAAGCTGAAGGAAAATCAAATCAGCATCCTGCATGGCGGCCTCAGTGATGTGGAGCAACAAAATGCCGTGGAAGCCTTTGGCTCTGCCGATAACCATGTGCGCCTGATGATTGCTTCGGATGTCGCTTCCGAGGGCATCAACCTTCATCATCAATCCCATCGCCTGATTCACTTCGACATCCCTTGGTCGCTGCTCACGTTCCAGCAGCGCAATGGTCGGGTGGACCGCTATGGACAAGTGCATCAACCGGAAATTTATTACCTGCTCACGGATAGCTCGCATGAAAAAATCCGCGGCGACCAGCGGATCCTTGAATTGCTCATTGCTCGCGATGAGGAGGTCCAGAAGAACATCGGTGATCCCTCCGAATTCACCGGCATGCACACGGCTGAAGAGGAGGAGTTGGCCATCGCTGCCGCCATCGAGTCGGGCTCTGCACCTGAGCAGGCGCTGGCGCAAACCTACGCGGCCACATCCGCTGCCGACGACTGGTTCCAAGCATTCTTGAATGCGCAACCATCGCCTCACTTCGAGAAGCCACAGGTAGCGCCAGAGCCGATGACAGCGGAAACATTTTCCCTCTACCGCAGCGATTTTCATTGGGCGAAGGAAGGATTTGAGACCCTGCGCGCCAGTGGCATTCCTTTGCAATTGCAAGCAGATGAAGCATCCGGTCAGATCGATATCTCACAGCCAGAGGACTTGCGGCGCATGTTGAAAAAACACCCCGCCGAAATTTGTGCCAACGATTCGGGCCATCTCTCTCTCTCCACGGACCGCAAAGCCCTCAACCGCGAGATCATTCGCTGTCGAGCGGAAGAAGGCCTGTGGCCACGACTCCATTTGCTCTGGGAGCTACACCCGGCCATGCGCTGGATGCAAGATAAATTGCTAAGCAAGTTTGGCCGCAATCAAGCTGCTTGCATTCACCTCCGCCATCTCGATCCCGGCGAACGCATCGTGCTCGGCACCGGAATCATACCGAATCGCAAAGGCCATCCGCTCATTCAGCGCTGGTATGGAGTTCGCTTCGTCGGAGGACGGCTGAAGGAAACCTTGAGTCTTGAAGAAACCCTCAAGCGCACTCGATTCTCCGAGGATCACCCGAATCCCTCCACGTCCATCGATTTCGATGCCGTAGCCAAGCTTTTCCCTGAAACCGTCGAATGCCTCGCGATTCATCTATCCGAAGCCCGCGACGCTTTCCGCCGTGACACAAAGCCCGAGCTCGATCGACAACTCGCCAAACTCAAAGCCTTCCTCGATACGCGTAACGAGCAGCTGGAGCTGGAATTCGCCGAATCCATCTCCAGAGGCCTCGCCTCCACCCACGATTACAAACGCCAGAAAAAAGAAGCCGAACAACGCGCCATCCAGAAAAAACACGACGACTACAAAACCTGGATCACAGAAACCATGGAAACCGAGGACGCTCCCTCGATCCGCCTCTTCGCCATCTTCGGAAACTTTGATGCATAAGCACCTATCTATGCCCGAGCATTACTCACCGCCCTTCACCATCACACCCGCCATTCTCTCGCTTGTCGCGGAGATTGCTGGCGAAGTTGGTCGACTCGGCGCTGTGACTGACTCCGGCAGCGTGCCCAAACTCCGTCGTGAAAACCGCATCCGCAGCATCCACGCATCGCTAGCCATCGAAAACAATACTCTCAGCCTCGATCAAGTCACCGCTGTGATTTCCGGCAAACGCGTGCTCGGCCAACCTCGTGAAATCCAAGAAGTGAAGAACGCCTTCGCCGCTTATGAGGTGATGAGTTCGTGGAAATCTACCGCCGTGAAGGATCTGCTCGCCGCTCATCGACTCATGTTGCAGGCGTTGGACGATCATGCCGGAAAATTTCGCACACGTGCCGTCGGCATCGCCCAAGGCAAACGCATCGTTCACCTCGCCCCACCAGCCGACCGCATCCCCGGTCTGATGAAAGATTTGCTGGGCTGGCTCAAGCGCACCGATGCTCATCCTCTCATTGCCAGTTGCGTCTTTCACTACGAACTCGAATTCATCCACCCGTTCACCGATGGCAATGGCCGCATGGGACGCCTCTGGCAAACTCTCATCCTGAGCCAGTGGAATCCGCTCTTTGCCTACTTGCCCGTTGAGTCCGTGATTCGCGACCGGCAAGCGGAATACTATCGTGTTCTTGCTGTCTGTGACAAAGCCGGAAACTCGACCGCTTTCATCCAGTTCATGCTCGATGCCCTGTTGGTTTCACTCCGTGAAGTCGGCGGGAAAAAATCCTCAGGTGAGCAAGTTGATGAGCAAGTCAGTGAGCAAGTTGCTCGAATGCTGCGCGCCTGCGCCAGGATTCCAAAAAGCAAAGCGGAGCTGCTCGAAGCTGCCGGCCTTGCCAATGCTTATCTGAATTACAAACGTCACATCTTTCCGCTGATCGAGTCCGGCGTCCTTGAATTGACCCTCCCCGATAAACCCAACAGCGGCCTGCAAAAATACCGCCTCACCCCCAAAGGCAAATCACAGATCTGACCTCACTCATCGATATTCCACATCCACACCATCACAGACTAGTATTTCGAAGAATCAATCTAAGACAACGACTCATTTTCCATTCATTCAATCCCATGATGCCAGACGAAAAATCCTCCACATATAGCAATCCTCTGGGAATATCGCTCAGGGCATTGCGTGAAAAGAGGGATCGACTCTTTGCTTTTGTTCTTAAGAAAAACTCAACTAATCAGCAACCTCTCCAACAGGAAGAGCAAATCGGAAAAAGCCGGGAAAATTGGCGACGTGATGAAACTGCTTCGCCTGACTTCATGAACGAAAACATGATTCCAGTAGGCATGGAGTCCGAGAATCAGATAAATCTAAAACTATCGATAGAAAAACAGCTGGATTCAATCAACCAAGAGCGTTCTGCGGAAAACATCAATTTTCCGAATCAGCTCGATACGCTTCAGAAAAATCTGGAAGCCGAGAGATCAGAGAAAAAAATTTGGCAAGAAAGATTTTCTGAGTTGTCTCGCAACTCTTCTGCTCTAGAAGATTTAATACGAACCTTAAATAGTAAAATAGAGCGCTTGGAACAAGAATGTGCCAAAGTTCAGAATGAGAAGTCGGAGGTCGAGAATCAAAACCAAGCGCTGACCATCCAAAATCAGGAGTTATCGAGAAAAAACTTCGTCGCAGAGAACAGCACAGCACAATTGCGAGTGGAGAATTACAAGCTCGAGTCGCGGTACCACGCACTGATAAATAAAGGAACCAAGTCGGCTTTTGCCATCAAGGATATGCAGTTGGTTCATGCTCTTTCTTCTCATGTGGTGGAGCAGTTTTCTACTCCTTTTGAGGTAGTTAGAATAGGGGAGGGACCTTATAATGAAGGCGAATTTGATGATTATTTGAGAAAGGTATCTGTAATAGCATATGAGAGAGGGTATCCATGGATTATTGTTGGTCGCGAAGGATGGACCAAAGAGCAAATCGACGAGTTGATCGAAAACTCAGATTCAGATGAGGTTAGGGTTTTCTCCCAAGAGCTTTTCGTTGCTGGTATTCTCACGACTCACGATCCATTTTCCTTGCCCGTGGAGATATTGATGAAATTTGCTGAAGGACATCCAGCCTTGGAGTATCTCATAGACTCCGGCTTCGAATGGCCTGAAATTAACCTTGAAGAAGATTACGGCGAACCTTCATTTCATATGGGCTGTGTTGGCGGCGTTGAAGAAAGTCCATTAACGGCTATTGGTTACCGCGTAGGAGTAACTCGTGGACTGGCTGAAAAAGATCGAAGAAAACTACTGGCCATGGCATATACGGAAAAGATTCCCCCTGTAGGTGATGATGCTTACATGAAAGAATGGGGGCATCCTAATCATTCTAAACGCCTTTGGCGTATCGCTCATCACATCAAACGTGAAGCAGAAAAAAGAAAGTCGATCGACTCTATGAGACATGCATGCAGGGATTGGAAATCTGATTCAGAGTGGCTCAAAAAACAATTCTACACCAAGCGAATGCGCTTCAAATGGCCCGATGTCTAGCCTGCTAACAACGACTCAAAATCTGCTCACTGATCACTGCTCACTTTCCACTTGTCTCCCATGCTCACCAACCACCACGAATACTACTCCGCTCACTACTTCGCCGAGCTCCTCGCTGGCGATCTCAGGGAGACGCTGGAGAGTTGGAAAAATCTCGCCGATCAATTCCCAGATTCCGAGGCCCACCGCGAGCCACCTGCCCGGCTCCGCTCACTCGCCCAGCCCTACTTCCGCGCCCTCGAAAAAATCCGCCGCACCCCCGATTCTCTAGCTGAAATTCAGCGCGACTTCCTCACATCTCTTCTGCCTGCCCTCGGCTACTCGCTTTCTCCGTCTTGGCGCGCGCTAGGGCAGGGGAGCCATGCCGTGCGCATCCCCCTCATCGGCGAAGTCACCACCCAATCGGGCGCACCCGCTCTCTGGATCATCGAAACCCTCCCCATCGGCCCCTCCGATGACGAACTCGCCACCGATCCGCTTTCCCTCACCCCACACCCTATCCAATACACCGCCGACCCCCAAAACCAAAACCCCCAACTCCCCGGCCACCCGCTCGTCTCTTCATTCAAAAATCAACAATCCTCAATCGAAAATCTTCAATCTCTTCCCACCTGGGAGGAGGTTCTCAGCAAACACATCTTCTCCCAAGAAGAACCACCCCGCTGGGTCATCTTCCTCTCCTTCGGTCAGATCGTTCTCTGCGACCGCATGAAGTGGGCCGAGCGCCGCTTCCTCTCCTGCGACCTCCGCGAGCTCTTCAACCGCCGCGAAGAACCCGCCCTCCGCGCCACCGCCGCGCTACTCCACCGGGATTCCACCTGCCCGGCCGATGGTCTCTCGCTGCTCGATGGCCTCGACGAATCTTCCCACAAGCACGCCTTCGCCGTCTCCGAGGACCTCAAGCTCGCCGTCGTCGCCTCCATTGAGGATCTCGCCAACGAGGCCGTCCACTACATCCGCAATGTCCGTAAGGAAGCCCTCTTCAACCAGCCCACGGAAAAGCTCGAACGCGAACTCACTCGCGATTGCCTCCGCTACCTCTACCGCCTGCTCTCCTGCTTCTACCTCGAAGCCCGTCCCGAGCTCGGCTACCTCCCCATCAAATCCGAGGAATACCTCACTGGCTACTCCATCGAGTCCCTCCGCGATCTGGAAATGATCGACCTCGCCACCGACGAGATGCGCGATGGCTACTACTTCCACCACTCCATCCAGACGCTCTTCCGCCTCATCTACGATGGCCGCCAGCTCTCTGCAGAAACCACTCTCGCCCTCAAGGATCACGACAAACAATCCATCCACGACGACTTCACCATCGCCGCGTTAAAATCCCACCTCTTCGACCCCAAGGGCACGCCCATTCTGAGCAAAGTCAAAATCCGCAACCACATCCTCCAGCGCATCATCCAGCGCCTTTCGCTCGGCTCCAGCGGACGTGGCCGCAATGCCCGCGCCGGTCGTATCTCCTACGCCACCCTCGGCATCAACCAGCTCGGTGCCGTCTATGAATCCCTCCTCTCCTACTCCGGCTTCTTCGCCTGCGAGGAACTCTTCGAAGTAAAACCCGCCGACGTAGACCACAACCCGCTCCACCACGCCTACTTCGTCACCGCCAGCGAACTCGAATCCTACACCGAATCCGAACGCGTCTTCGAAACCATCGACGGCCACCAGTCTCTGCTCCGCCACGCCAAGGGGAAATTCCTTTACCGCCTCGCCGGCCGCGCCCGCAAAAAATCCGCATCCTACTACACCCCGGAGTCACTCACCCGCTGCCTCGTCAAATACGCCCTCAAGGAACGCATCGGCGAAAACCCCGGCGATCCCAACTGGCTCACTGCCGATGAAATCCTCCAGCTCACCGTCTGCGAGATGTCCGTCGGCTCCGCCGCCTTCCTCAACGAAGCCATCAACCAACTCGCCGAGGCATACCTCCAGCGGAAACAAAAGGAAACCGGCATCACCATCCCCCACGACGAATACATCCAGGAACTCCAGAAGGTGAAAATGTTCATCGCCGATAACAATGTCTTCGGCGTCGATCTCAACCCCACCGCCGTCGAACTCGCCGAAATCTCCCTCTGGCTCAACACCATCTACGAAGGAGCCTTCGTCCCCTGGTTCGGCCTCCAACTCGCCAACGGCAATTCCCTCATCGGCGCCCGCCGTGAAACATACGCCACCCATCTACTCGTAAAACAACGGCCCGCCGACAAAAAAGCCCGCTGGCCCGAGGTGCCGCCTTCGCCTATTGGGTGGGAGATACAAGACCTTCAGACATCAGACATAAGACAAGAATTCTCAAATAGAGCGCGGACTTCAGTCCTTTCGGATTCCGCATCACCTTCGTCCTCTTCCCACTGCTCACTGATCACTGCTCACTCGGCACTCCCCGCCCGCCCTGCGGACGGGATCTACCACTGGCTCCTCGGCGACCCCGGCATGGCTTCCTACGACGACAAAGTCATCAAATCCCTCGCCAAATCCCACCTCGACCGCATCAAGGACTGGAAATCCAACTTCCTCACCCCCTACGAAAAGGACGACCTCCCCGAACTCCTCCAACTCTCCGCCGCCGCCGATACCCTCTTCCAGAAGCACCTCGAAATCACCACCCGCCTACGCATCGAAACCACCGACCCGTTAGTCGTCTGGGGCCAAGGCTCTTCATTCAAAAATCCAAAATCAACAATCATCAATCGTCAATCCATCACGACGACGCACGAGAAGGACAAACGCTGGGCCACAGAAGTCCTCCACCCCTACAGCGCCTACTCCCGCCTCAAACTCGCGCTCGATTACTGGTGCGCCCTCTGGTTCTGGCCCATTGAGCAATCCGCCCTGCTTCCCACCCGCCAGCAATTCCTCACCGAGATCAGCCTGCTCCTCGGTCACACCCCCGGCTTCGCCCCGCCCGCCGCCGCCCAGGGTGAATTCGCCGCCCTCCTCGTGGATCTCCCCGGCCACACCGTCGAAATCCAACAGACCGACCTCAAACTCGACGACACCGTCGTCAACGTGGACAAACTCTGCGCCCAATCCCCGCGCCTCGCTCTCGTCCGCACCCTCGCCAACGAGCGCAAATTCTTCCACTGGGAACTCGAATTCATCGACCTCTTCGCCCGCCGCGGCGGCTTCGATCTCATCCTCGGAAACCCACCCTGGGTCAAAGTCGAGTGGAACGAGGGCGATCTGCTCTCAGAAAGAAACCCCGCCTTCGCTATCCGCAAACTGAGCGCCACCGAGATCGCCAAAGCTCGCGACGAACAACTCGAAAACCCCGCCCAACGCGCCGCCTACTTCTCCGAATACATCGAGTTCGCCGGCACACAATCCTTCCTCAACGCCGCGCAAAATTATCACCTGCTCAAGGGCCAACAGACCAACCTCTTCAAATGCTTCCTCCCAAGGGCTTGGAACATCAACAACCCCCAAGGCGTGGCCGGTTTCCTTCACCCCGAAGGCACCTACGATGACCCGAAAGGCGGCTCTTTCCGCCGCGAAATCTATTCCCGCCTCCGCGCTCATTTTCAGTTCCAAAATGAATTGAGCTTATTCCCCGAAGTGGATCACCACGCGAAATACTCCATCAACATTTATCACAGTCCCAAAGAAGCCGCCTTCGTCACAGTAGCAAATCTATTTGGAGTTCCTACCGTCGATCAGTGCTTCATGCATAAGGGCTCAGGAATCGCGGGCGGCATTAAAGACGAGAATAACAAATGGAATGTTCAAGGCCACCGCGATCGCCTCGTTGCCATCACTGAAAAGGAACTCGCCCTCTTCGCCCGACTCTATGACGGCGAAGACACGCCAGCGTTGGAAGCTCGCTTGCCCGCCCTGCACACCAACCAACTTCTCACCGTTCTCGAAAAATTTGCCTCCTACCCCCGCCGTCTCTCCGATTTGGCAGAGGAATATCGCGCTACTGTGATGTGGGATGAAACCAATGCCGTAAAAGTCGATCACACCATCCGCCGTGACACCAGTTTCCCTTCATCCCCGCAACAGCTCATCCTCTCAGGTCCCCACTTCTTCGTTGGCAATCCGCTCAACAAAACCCCGCGCAACCCCTGCAAGCTCAATTCCGATTACGACATTCTCGACCTCCAATCTCTCCCCAACGACTACCTCCCGCGCACCAACTACCTCCCCGACTGCACCCCAGAAGAATACCACCGCCGCACCCCCGAAGTCCCCTGGCAAGACACCGACGAATCTGGCAATCTCCTTCCGCCGGAAAAAGTCACGGAGTTTTATCGCCTCTGTTTTCGTCGTCAGCTTTCGCAGAGCGGCGAGCGTACTATGATTCCTTCGATTCTTCCGAAAGGTGCCGGGCATGTGCACCCTGTCATTTCGTTTACTTTCCATGATCGCAACAATCTGCTTCGTGTCGTTGCCCCGTGCTTGAGCGTTCCCTTCGACTTCATGATTAAGTCTACTGGCAAAAGCGACCTTTACGAATCTGTTATCAAGCACTTCCCACTGCTCACTGCTCACTCATCACTTCTCACTCGCGCGCTAGCGCTCAACTGCCTCACCACCCACTATGCCGACCTCTGGACCGAGTGTTGGGACGAGAGCTTCCGGGACGAGCAGTGGCTGGGCGACGATCCGCGATTGGACGCGGACTTCTGGCGCAATCTCACGCCCGAGTGGCAGAGGAATTGCGCGTTGCGCACGGACTTTTCCCGCCGCTGGGCCTTGGTCGAGCTGGATGTGCTCGTCGCCCGCGAACTCGGCCTCACCCTGGAGGAGCTGCAAACCATCTACCGCGTCCAATTCCCAGTCATGCGCCAATACGAGGCCGACACCTGGTATGACCAGCGCGGCCGCATCGTCTTCACCGCCAGCAAAGGCCTCCCCGGCGTCGGCTTCACAAGAGCCGAATGGAACGCCATCAAAGACATGCAGAGCGGCACCGTCACCCGCACCATCACCGACACCACCCTCCCAACCGGCCCGGTAGAACGCACCATCGAGTATGTCGCCCCCTTCATCCTCAGCAACCGCGAAACCGACTACCAAACCGTCTGGGCGAAGCTGGATGCAAATCATTAAGAATTCCCATGGATCTTCATTCACTAACACTCCACCTTAAGAGCCTCGATGAGTCATCACTTCGAGGATTGTATAACGACCTTTATGAGATATGCACAGGGCATCGCTTAGAAACTGCTGCGGAACTCACCAGGGAAATCGCAATCGTTGAGACAACAGACGTAGAAAGAGGATGGATCCACCGAGAGCTACTAGGTAAACCCGAGAATCTAAGAAATGAGTGGCTTCCCAACTCGTATGGCAGCATCATTACCCTGAACAATAGAATTCGTTACGAATCAAATCCCGCTCAGCAGAATGCTAGCTTCCAGCGAGAGCATCGAATTTTTCCTCCCTGTGAAGTCAGTGAGCAAGGTGCGGAACAAGAAATTCAATCGCGAAAGTTGGAGCCAAGTTCATCGATCGCGATCACCGCGAATTTCCCCAACTTACCAGCAGGATGGTCACTCTGGTCACTGCCCCCTATCAGTCCTCGCGAATCAATCACAGATCACACTCTAAAAAGCATTGATCGGGACTACTGGATTTTAGTCTGTAGGAATTACACTGCGGCCAATCATCTCCTGACGATGAGTCCGGATCGTGCTCCCATCCTCGCGATTATCGATGAACCTGAAGACGATGATCCCACTCATTCGGGAAACGTTCGTGTCGTCGGAAGGTCAGAAGCTGCCGATTTGATACGTGAATTCTGCGGGCGCTCTGAAATTACCGCACTACCTGATAAGCCGCGGCTCGTTCAGTCAATCAAGAAGATTTACAGCGACGCAATGGAGATAGTAAAGCAGACAAAATCCGAGCGAAAACAAGAACGTCATCTCCATTTGAGGCTCATGCTGGCTAAGAACGCGTGGGAAAAAATGTTCATTGATGAGAGGGTCACAGCAATCAATGCACTAAGACTGCAAACAGTCGCTTATCCCATGCAGAAAACCATGCTCATCATGAGAGGTGAACGAGAGGTTCATGTCGATCGCTACATGAGAGAACGACTGATTCCACTAATCAAAAATTTCATCACTCGCGAATGTCTAAAGATTGAATTGCATGAACTGGAGCAACAGGCAAAGATACCGCTACCGCCGGAAAAAATCGTTTCTCAGTCGGCCTCGGAACTACGTGCAGGTTTTCTATACGCACTTCCGAGTATAGGTTTATTAATTCCTAACATCCCAATCTCGCTAACTACGCTTAATCAAGATGCCGAAAAAGCAATTCCTGCAATAACCTCTGATTCTGCAGAAGCGTCGCAGTCATTAATATCAAATATTAGTGACTCATGGTATACACCTGAATGGGCAAGAGACATTGGTCAATCAATGAAACAGCTAATCGGAGATTTTAAAGAATTTCGTGAAGACGTAATCGAGCACTTGGAAATCATAAACAGTGGTGTAGCCTCAATCATTGGGATTTTAGTAGCAGGTCAGATCGCGGTAGTTTTAGGTCTTGTTATTGGTTCAATGATTATGATAAGAGGTTCCGTGAGTCTTCGCGAAACAGAAGCTATGATCAATGAAATTCTAGAAAAAACAGAAAGTATGTGGAATCAAATCGAAGACAGTTTACGGCGTATTATTCCTGTATTCAATGGAGTAGTAGATAACGATACTTTACAGCGAGCAAATAAAATTCTAAAAAGAATGAGCAATATTTAACTATGAATTCACAAATTTTCGAAGTTAAAAAAGATAATCACAAAGTAGCGATGGTGCTCGGCAGTGCGTTCTGCCGAAGTGTAAATCAATCTCTCACAGTAGTGATCAGGAAATGCGCTAACGCAGAAGGCAGCACAGCAAAAAAGATTGAAGGAATTAAAAATAAGTTACGAGATTTATTTCTAATACCAGCTACAGGAAAGAAGTTTTTGGTAAAAATCCATTCTCCAAAAGGGGTTACTTATCCAGATTTCATCAATTCCGCTACCATGATTCAAGATGCGGGAGTTTTTGCTGGTTCGCCAAATATAACTTGGATCTACTGGGATATGGACTCGTCTCCAAGCCAATCCCACCTTCTTACACGCTATGTCGACGATTGCATCAGTCAGTCTCCGCAAGGATTGCCGGTAGCGGTAATCGTAAAGACACATTCTTCTGAATCTCCGACCACCAAAGACCAATTATTGAATCTGACAAGACATGTCAACGGTTCGATTCCAATTGTATTTTTTGATGAAAATCAAATCAAATTCATCAATCTTAAACCGGATACAATCGAGTGGAAAATAAACAGCATCGAAAAATTGATTTTCGCTACTTTGGCATACGCCACACTCGAGAAATTACTCGCAGAAATCGAATCGCAAGTAGCAAAAGAAGCTGCGCTTCTGATAGAGATTAAGGCGATACGCCAAAAATTTAGTAAGGAATTCAACGATAAAAATAACTTATGAGACTTATCCCGAAAGGTAATTTGCCAAGATATGAGCACCAATTCGCTCCAAAAGGTTGGATATTTAAACGCCCCGTTTGGTACAAATTCACCAATTACTACCTATTTCTCGGAGAGACGGGTGTAGGAAAAACAACGATGCTGTATGAAGGGTTGCATGAATTAGCCTCATGTCAGGCTTATCAAGAAAATGATTTAGATATCCTTTCCAATCCGGTTCAGAATACCACTATTTCGCGATTCTCGCTAGAACGGCAAGGTCTTGTCAATATGGTTGATGCGTGGATTGATCTTGATGGAACGCGCTTCACAGAAGCGTTTGCAGTAGGAGGTGCGTATCCAGGTCAAGAAAAGAACTTCGAATCAATTCTGAAAACCGTCAATGTCTTAATCATGACTGTTTCAGCACATCAACTTCTCTGGCTCAAGAGTCTGAATGATGATGACGGGAGCGGCACGAAAATTGCTCAAGACTATATCAATGGACTCCACCAAAGATTGAATCAGTTATTTCCCAGTTTTGGGAAAAAAATCATGCGTGCTGGCTTTGCTTGGAGGCTTGTCATAACTCAATGCGGAGATATTTTTAGAGATGAAAATGGCTATCAGCAACTTTGTGAGGCATTGCGAGAGTTTACAAGGAAAACTGGTTTTAGTCGGTTTACAAAAACAGCGATTCTCTGCGAGTCCAAGCCAGAACAGGCCATGGCTATGGGGGTAGGGGTCGCTAAAGTAGTGAACAATCACAAAAATGGGTTACGGATTGATTCCCATGAAGGCATACAGACTTGCTCAGCAGGAATCGCGCTCGGCCTCATTATTGGCAAAATTCAAGCTTCGCCTCAGTATCATGCTTTTATCGTAGAAATTTGATCATATGAAAATTACACCAGATTGGATCACGGTTGGCGACCCATACAAAACGGAGTGGATTTGCGGTATAAACCTGCTCGATATTGTACAAATGCGATGGGATTCGCTAGGTGATTGGGTTTATCAAGATGAAAGAATCATTGTAGAGTATGGTTCTGATTCCCAAGGTAGGATTCTAGCTGTTAGAATTCGTGGAGCATTGCTTGGCACACTAAGGGGAGGACCAGGAGAAATCGGGTGGTGTATTCAAGAGGGTCAGGGAATCGCTGTCCCGTTTGTCTCACCAAAAAATTGGTCGTCATCATGGATTCCACGGTTGTATGCTGAAATAAGCAATGAAAAACTCTTTGAGAAACTAGGGCTTGCAAGCTCTGGAGTAGCCGATGAGACAGTGTTCATTAGCTATTCATCACTGCCTGCCGTAATTCCTCTGCGCAAAAAAATTGCACTTCGCATTGGCAAAACGCTTACCGTCTTATTACTAGGCTTTTTTATAGGGTGGTCTGCAAAATCAATCATCATTAAGCCTGAGCTGCAATCTCCAAGCTCTGTGAATCAGCCGGCCAATCCAGTACCTAAATCAGATCAAACACCACAGGAATGAATTAGGATTTTCGCGCTATTCGTAAAGTAGGGGTGTCAGATGCTGTGTTCGACCGTATCGTCTTCGCCGCCAGCGAAGGCCTTCCCTGCACCTTAGCCCCCCCCTGGAATACCAAACCCCCTTCACCCTAAACATCCGCGAAACCGACTACGCCACTGCCTGAGCTAAGCTTGATAATCTTTAGATGAAATGACGCTAAAAACCTATAAACCATGAATCTTCAAGACCTGTTAAACGATGCTTTTAAGAAAACCCAACGAGATTTGGGTCATATTAACATACTTATTGCTGGCAGAACCGGCGTAGGAAAAAGTACCCTGATCAACTCCGTATTTGAATCAAATCTCGCTGAAACCGGGCAGGGAAGACCTGTTACCTCGACGACACGTGAGGTAACAAAAGAAGGAATTCCGCTCGCCCTTTTCGACACAAGGGGACTTGAAACCAAAGAATACGCCAAAACATTCGAAGAATTGGAAATGCTGGTTGTGGATCGTTGCGGAGACCGGGATTCTGACCGCCACATTCACCTAGCCTGGTTGTGTATCCATGAAGATGGCCGAAGAGTTGAAGAAGCCGAAATTGCTCTGCATGAAATGCTGGCCAAACACATACCCGTTTTGACTGTGATCACCAAGGCGCGTTCGGACAACGGATTCCGGAATGAGGTGATTCAGTTGTTGCCTAAATCTCGTGGGGCGGCGCGTGTCAGGGCCATTTCTGAAAAGTTAGATGAAGGAGTCGAGTTGCCTCCTATGGGACTCAAAAGCCTGATTGAGGTATCTTCGGAACTCATTCCCGAGGGCAAGCGTAACGCTTTCGCTGCTGCACAAAAAGCAGACATGAATTACAAAAGGAAAAGAGCACGCACCATCCTTGTTGGAGCGGTTACTGCGGCGGGAACCGCTGGAGCCAGTCCCATTCCCATATCAGATGTTGCGGTTCTGGCTCCGATCCAAGTCACGATGTTGGCCGGAATCACTTCGATTTATGGATTCGATTTATCTAAGGCGTCTTTAGTAGCGCTGGTAGGCTCACTCGTTGGTGTTGGCGGTGCATCATTCGCAGGCCGCGCCATCGTTTCGAATCTCTTGAAGCTAATTCCAGGAGTAGGCACAGTAGTTGGCGGAGCGATATCAGCGACGACAGCTGTCATGCTCACTACAGCTCTTGGGGAGGCCTACATTAGGACACTTGAGGCGTTCTTTGTTGAAAACCCGGATGCGCGGCCAAATGCTGAAGACCTAGCTGCTCGTTTTAAGAAAGAACTAAAGAGGGCTAATCTTTCTCCTTGAGGCATCTCCCCTAAGTTTTTCAAATGCGCTTTCACCCAAAAAAACTCGCAAAACCGACTACGCTACCGTCTAAGTCTACTTCGACATTGTATAGATAAACTGTCTTTCTGATTCAACGCACCAATGATTCCTGGCTCTTACCTGCTGTTTGATGATTTCCGGCCAATGCTTACAATAATCAGGAAAGTCACTCCTGATAAGGTTGAGTATGAGTGGGAAGGAAGAAATGGTTTGAAAAAGAAAGGTGTTATTGCCAGCTTTAGATTATCTGATTTCGCGGATCTGGGTATTTACAACCAAAAGAGGATATTTGGCTTCATCAAAGGAGGTGCCGATCGATGCGATCAGAAAGCATTCTTTCTGTCCATCGTTGATGAATTGCGTGCCAAGGAAAAAGCAGCTCATACTCTTGAAAGAAAGAGAATCATCCAAAAACAAGAAGATGATGAGATGAGAAAAGCTGAGTCGATCCGTCAAAAAGAAGAACAAGATGAATATGATCGAAAACAAGCTGCACTGAAGGAATACCACAGGATTAAATCAGAAGGACTACAACAGCTGTATCGAAAATTTGAGCAAGATTACATTGCTATAAACACAAATAAACATGAGCAGCTGCCGTTCGTTCTGAGTGAGGATGAGTTTAGAGAGGGCCGCGCGGACTTCGTTAAGAAATGGGCTCAAAAGTATCAAGACTTAGATCTCGACGAAGAACAAGCGGATGCTGTGGCGGAATACGGTCCGCACGTTCAAGTCACTGCACGAGCAGGCAGCGGCAAAACGAGGACGCTGGTTGCACGCGCCCTGTTTCAAATCCAGCATTGCCGAATTCCTGCGTCGAGCATTCTCATTCTCGCCTTCAACAAAAAGGCCGTAGAAGAGATTCGTGAACGTTTGGGCAATTTTATCTCCGAAGATCAAATGCCACACGTCCTGACCTTCCACTCGTTAGCATACCGCATCGTCAAGCCGGCTGAAGATTTGATTTTTGATGAAGGCGAGACCAAGGAAGGCCAAGTATTCAGCATCACGATCCAGCGCATCATTGATGAAGGAATGCGCAGTGGTTTATGGGAAAAAAAGTTGCGTGAATTGATGCAAGCACGCTGGCTGGCTGATCTGGTGCACATCATTTTCACGGGCTTCAACTTACCGCAAGAGGATTTCCTCGCTTTTCGCGCTCGAATGCCGCGATTTACGATGGATGGTCGCAGGGTAGACACCGAGGCGCGTAAAAACGTTGGCAATGCGCTTCTGCGCATGGGGCTTCGCTACAGCTACCAGCGTGTCATTCACCGTGCAGCAGGCTGTCGATATGCACCAGATTTCTCACACTACGATAAGGAGAAAGATCAACAGTTTCTTATTGAGATTCTCGATCAGACTCCCACGCCGTTAGATGTGGCACGACAGGCATTCTGGAATTCCGACCGATCGACCCATTCGCATTTGTTGCAACTTACTGCCGATGACTGTGAGGATCCGGACGCGACACTGCAGCGTATGGCTAGGGAATTGACCAGTCTCGGGCTGGCTGTATCACCCATGAGTGACGACGAGTTGTGGTTGGTCCTGCGTGATGACACCATCAGGCGCTTTACCAAGGCGGTGAAAGGGTTCATTTCACGCTGCCAAAAAGAAATGATTTCTCCTGAATGGATTGAAAAAAGACTTCCGCTAACCGATCCTCCGCTTTGGGATTTTGTTGAAGTCTTTCCAAATCGATACGTAAGATATGCTTCTGTAAAAGGGATGCAGATACGATTTTGGCGACTGAGCAGTTTGATTTATCGGCGCTACCTGGAAGTCCTTAACGATTCAAAACAAACTGATTTCGATCAACTTATGCTCGATGCTGCTGGGCACATTCACGGTGGAAAAACGAGTTTCTCCTCTCCCTCTGGTCATGGCGATATCCGCCACATCAAGCACGTGTTAATTGACGAGTTTCAGGATTTTTCCCACTTATTCAATGAATTGCGAAAATCCATCATCGCGCAGAGTCCAGATGCCAAATTCTTTTGTGTAGGTGACGATTGGCAAGCAATAAACAAGTTCGCTGGTTCGGATCTGCGATATTTCACCGACTTCACCACGACCTTTGAGCCTTCGACGAGAAAGTTGATTTCTCGCAACTATCGCTCCTGCAGCAAAATCGTGGAGATTGGCAATCAGGTGATGAAGGACATGGGAGAACCATCCATTTCAAACTCGAGCGAGCAAGGTAACACCTGGCATGTCGTAGCGCCCAGCTTTGTCAACCTGACCGAGGTCGAGGAATGTGTCATTGAGGAGCTAGGCGATGATACCCTTGCCATACTCCGAATCGCCTCGGACTGCACATCACGCGGGGAATCGGTAACAGTGCTCTCCCGAACCAGTTCCATAGGAACACCGGAGGGTATGGATAAACTTGACAAGTGGCAGAACAGGCTCCGCAGTTTCCTGCCTGAGAAGGATCGAAGTCTTCTCGAAGTGTCGACTACCCATGGCTACAAGGGCAAGGAGGCAGACGTGGTGATCCTGCTCGACCCGGAAGCTTATCCTTTCATACATCCTGACGCGATCTTCAACACGATTTTCGGTGATACATTTGAGACGATTCGAAATGATGAAAAGCGTTTATTCTACGTGGGGGTGACCCGGCCGAAAAAAGTTCTTTTTCTGCTATCCCGTCGGAACAAGCATAATGTCGAAGCTAATTCGCAAGAAATCGAGTTTCTAAAGAATTCCTACCCACCACCCTTCGATGTCAGTCAATTGCAATCCAAATTACTTGCTGGCAACCGGGTGGTAATTCGCATTTTTAATCAAAACGATAGTGACGTAATGGGTGGCACGTATGCACTCAAGGATCAATTAAAACAAGGAGGGCTCGCATGGAAAGAGGCTCGCAAACACTGGTTGATGATTTTGGAGCTGGGGTCTATCAACTCTCCCTTCGAATGCATCCAGTATCTCAATGCGCGACCATGGATCAGAGACGCCGATGGCATCATCGCCAGCTTCGCGTGGGAGAATCAAAAACATCAATTCAGGATCGATCGGGGAAACATTGTGCCGGACAATTCCATACAAACGGCCCTGAGCGCATGGCAACCAATCAGGATTCCTAACACATCTTTCCCTGCACAAGTCATTCGCAGTGGAGAAAATCAAAAACCTGCGAGAGTTGAAAATGCCATATCCAGCATCTCACAAACATACATTGATGCTGAAAAGAAAACGGTTATAAAACCTGAACCTACTCAAACTTCCCCAGGAGAAAAGAAATCAGATCAGCGTCATTATGCGAATCCTGTCTTTGGACAAGGGGAATTCCAAACCGCTATAGTGGGCATGAGTTATGAGGGCCGCATGAGAAAAGCGGAACACTTGAAGAATGGTGACTTTGTTCAATTGCAAAGAGAACCTAAGAATCGTCATGATCACAATGCCATTCAGGTGGTCACTACCGAAAACATCCAAATTGGCTATCTCTCCAAGCATGTAGCATCGCACCTTGCTGCTTTCTTGGATTCCTGGGGAGGTAAATTCCCGGCCAGGGTTGTTTCGGTCTGGAAGCAGCCCGAGCCACACTTTCATGTTGCCGTGCAAATCTGTTTCCCACTTCCACCAGGAACAGCGATTCCGAGAGAGTTAGATCGCCAATCGGAGTGGGACGATGATCCATTCGGAACATCTGGAAAGGAACCTAAGAACACGCCGTTCATCGATTCGTATGCTGAAGCTTCTGATCCCCCTGATCCCCCTGATCCGGTAGTCGAACCGATCACGGTCGCATATGAAGGCTTGTCTCAGTCACAGCGCCAGGATCTCGACAATCTTTTGGAGCCGCGTCTGGCTCCCGTCATTGCGGAACTCTATCTTTCCGGATGCAGCGATTGGCCGCAGATTGGATACGAGGGTCGTGATGCTAATAACATTTGCACGGGTTCTATGCTTGAAGTTGCTTGGCTCGACTTCAAGATCGGCATTGCCGTGCCAGAGAACGACTTCCGCTCGTTCGAGCAAGCCGGGTGGATCATTCTTACCTCGTCAAACGTGACAGTATCGGAGCTTCAATCTCTATTCCAAAAAGGAGCAGCGCATATCTCTGCAAGTCATGCGAATACAACCACAATACCGCATGAGCCATCAATCTCCGCAGTTACCCAACTTACCGAAGAGGATTTCATCGATACCATCAAGCGCATTCGCAGCGGCGCCTTCATCGACGAGGATCCTGATGATGATATTCCCTTCTAGCAACATTGTGAGATTGATCATTTTCCAATCAAAAATTTTTTCGAATCGATTTTTACTATTTACATGAATCACTTTCAGATAGCATCAACATTTCGTCATCATGCTGCCTACCTTCCTTAGCCACGAACTCATGGAAGGATTCCGCGCCTTTTTACGGGCGAAGTTTCCTTCATCGACTCCCGCGTTCAAAAATGCGTTTGATGCGATTTTGCAGGGAGTGGGGCATGATCAATTCTCACCACCATGTCATCGTTCACTTGGTTAGACTATTCGGAGCGCGATCGTCGCAAGATGCTCGATGTGGTGGACTTGTTCCGCGAGAAGGATACCCGGGATGAGCTGGGTATGGCATCGGTGCGTGATTCCTTTGCTGATCAGATGTTTCCTGGCACCAGCACAATTCAGACTCGTGCGCGCTATTTTTTGCTCGTGCCGTGGACGTATCAGGAACTGGAAAGCAAGGGGATAGGGAAGACGCCCATTCACGAACGAGCCAGATGGGCTGAAGCAGCGCTGATTGAGGCCATTGAGCGATCGGAGGACAAGGAAGGAAACATCGGCAAATACGCCCGCAGCGCACTGAAACGCATGCCGAGCAGTGTGTATTGGTTGGGTCTCGGAGTGTGGGGCATCCGCACGTTTCAAGGATCCGTGGCTCAATATTACCGGAGTTTTGAAAAACATAGCACTCAGCGGCAGCAGCATATCGCCCGGAGATCGGAGCGTGACGAGGAGAGTGATGATTTGTTTCGTTCCAACTGGCATGGGGGCTTGCCTTCGCCTCCGCCAGGGTTTCCTGACACATGCTCGCTGCGAATGAGGTCCGAAGATGCCGAATACCTGCGTGAGAGAATTCAATTCGAGCCAGGATGCCGGGGATCGTTGTTGTCGGAGTTGGTTGCCACTTCGCTTCCTGTTTCCGAGCTAGAGTTCATCTGGCAGCACCCGAACCGAGAGTCTTTTATCCCAGCGCACCAAAGGCTTTTGGAGCATGCCCAGAATTTCTCGGAGCTGATGCACGGCGCTGCCCTCCTCTACAATGGCATCTTGGCGGAGGAATGCGCCCATGACAAATGGATCGAAGAATATTCGAACCTCTTCGAATTGTGGGCGGGCGTGATGGCCGCGCGAAGGAAAGCTTTCACGGATTGGAATCGTAATGATTTCTGGCAACAGGTAGCTATGGGGAATCCGCATATCAGGAATTCCACCAAGAAGTTCATTGATGCGTGGTGGGATCTTGTGCTCAGCACCCGGCCAGGCTCGCTGTTTTCTTCGCCGGTGGCACGTCGCATGATTGCGGACAGAGAGCGGCAAATCAAACCGAGGAATCTTGTGCGCATTGGGAATCCACGGGCCAGGGAATCCTGGAGCGGTAAGTCTGGCTCTGATCAAATGGATTTCCGCTGGCGGAGTGCTCGCCGTATCCTGACAGACATTTTTGAGGGACTGGAGGTGGATCATGCTTGAACCCGGGTCACGATCACACTTGATGGAATTGCTCCGTCCGCCCGCCGGTTGCAAGTTTGATGCTGCGATAGGAACCACCTACTCGCTCGATCTGATGAGTGCGCTGATGCTGCCGCTTTCTTTTGTGCTATTCGACTGGGAGCGCGACAATGGTGAAATTTCTGATCCGCTGGCTCTGCTGGAAGCCTTGGAACTCAACCGTGACAGATTTTCCATTTTTTGCCAGGTCGGCAACATTCGCCTTCCGGACAAATATTCGCGCCTGCTTACACTGCTGGAACCTTGTATCCACGAAGTGCGGCCACCGGATACCAGGGGAGTCTTTCACCCCAAGGTATGGGCTGTTCGTTATGTGGGCGAGGACGCAACCATTCGCTATCGTGTTTTGTGTTTGAGCAGGAATCTGACATTTGATCGATCATGGGACACGGTGGTGGCACTGGACGGCGTGCTAACGAATCGAACCACTGCGTTCCCTGCCAATCGGTCGCTCGCAGAATTGATTGGGGCATTGCCTGGTCTATGTCTCCATAGCCCAGCCAAAGCGCGCGCTCAAATGGCAGCCAAGATCTCGGATGAACTGTTGCGCGTGAAGTTTGATACGCCTGATGGTTTTGATGGCTATCATTTTTGGAATGCCGGGCTGGACGGAAAGAGGGTTTATCCTTTCGGACGCAACGCGCAGGCTTGTTTGATTGTCTCGCCTTTCCTAAGCGAAGGCGTCATACGGGACTTCGTCGACCATCACCGTCGGGTTCATCTGGTATCCCGCGAGGAAAGTCTTCAAGCCATACAGGCGATGCGCATCGAAACTCTCCAAGCCTGTGAGAGTGTCCACTCCCTCAACTCGCAATTGAGCGAGGAGGAGACTGGTGAGGTCAAGACTCCTGAAGCGAATGAGGTCTTGGAGGGGCTGCATGCAAAACTGTACGTGCTCGATCACGGAACAGAGAGCCATGTGTTTTCTGGATCGTTCAATGCCACCCATCATGCTTTTGCTCATAACGTGGAATTCATGGTGGAAATGGTGGGCAAAAGGAAGAACGTGGGAGTGGCACGATTTCTAGCCGAAGAAAAGGGTTCGACCAGGTTTGCGGATCTTCTGCAACCCTACTCCTTGGATGCCGCTGTTGTTGCAGTGGATCCACTGACTCAGGAATTCGACGATCTCATCCGGCTCGCCAAGAATGCGGTGATCGATGCCTTTCCGCATTTTCGCATTTCTCGAAGTAAATCGCCTGAGCTCTATGAGCTGCGACTCTGGTGGGAGAAGCCACCGGCCTGGATGAACGCGGAAGTTCGCATCAACGCCTGGCCCATTACTCTTCCCAAGGAGAGGGCGCTGCCTGTGACCGGAAATGCAGAGTTGTGGGAAGTGTCCATTGAGGGAATCACTCCTTTGCTAGCCATTTCGATTGTATGTGAAATTGGCCAAGTGAGGCGCGAGTCCTCGTTTGTCATGAACCTTCCGCTGGCAGGCGCACCGGAAGATCGGCATGATCGGGTGGTCGCGAGCCTATTGGAGGGCAAGGAGCAACTGCTGCGATACATTCTGTTTCTCTTGGCCGCAGGAGATGAAGAGGCTGTCGCATCTGGCGAGCTTGGGAGAATGCTGATCGGAGGTAATGGTCATGCGGACTTACTACAGCCCATGCCTTCCTTGTTAGAAACCATGCTGCGGGCCCTGTACAAAGGGCCTGAGCAACTGAAGCGTGTGTCCGCCGTATTGGAAAAGCTCAAGCGCAGCGGTAAGGCCGACGAGCTCATTGGTGAAGAATTCGAATCCGTCTGGAGGCCGATCTGGGAGGTGGCCCGCAACATCAAATCAAGGAAATGAACAAGCGCCCCGACACGCAAGCAGTGCTTGACCAGTTGAAGGATTTCCAGCGTTCCACGGTGGACTACGTGTTTCATCGGTTTCACGGTGAGAATCCTACCCGACGATTTCTTGTGGCCGATGAGGTTGGCCTCGGAAAAACCCTGGTGGCCCGCGGTGTGATCGCCCGCACCATTGATCACCTGTGGCAATCCAAGAAACGGATTGATGTCATTTACGTGTGCTCGAATGCGGATATCGCCAGCCAGAATATCAAGCGCTTGGGAATTCCGGGATGCAATCCGCTTGAACGCTCAACCCGACTTACCCTGTTAGCCTTAGAAATTGATGATCTCGAATCACACCGAGTCAATTTCATCGCGCTCACGCCATCCACATCATTCGAGCAAAACAAGCACGGTGGCAAAATTCGTGAGCGAGCCCTCTTGTATCTGCTTTTGAAAAAAGCCTGGAGAATTCAGGAATCAAAGGAAGCTCTGAATGTGCTTTGTGGTTTTGCCAGCGTGAAGTCCTTCCAGCAGGTCATCAACAATCTGGAAGGGCGGAAAGTGAATCAACAATTGGAAGAGGCCTTCCTAGAGGAGCTCCGCATGGAATCCAAGGTCAAAAAATCCCATGGTGAGAAAAGTCTCAAGACGCGCTTTGACGAACTTTGCATCCTTTTTCACCGAGCCAACGCCCGGATGAAAAAGGATGATCTCAGGGTGCGAAGTGAGTGGCTGGGGGACATGCGAAGACTTCTTGCCCGTGTGAGTCTCGAAGCGATCAAGCCCGATCTGGTTATCTTTGATGAGTTTCAGCGATACAATCATCTTCTCGATAAAGATTCGGAAGCAGGAGCGCTCGCTCACGCACTGCTGGATTCCAATCACGGAGCGCGACTTCTGCTTTTATCTGCCACACCCTACAAAAGCGTAAGTCTTCACCACGAAAAGGACTCAGATGCACCTAACGAGTTTGTGACTCTGGTTGAATCGCTCGAAGAGAGTAAAGATGGTGATTTCGCGAAGCTCCTTGCTGAGTATCGATGCGCTTTGCTCGCCATTCGCAACGCCAGGGGATTGGAAGCCATCAGAGAGGCCAGGGACAAAATCGAGGCTCGCCTGCGGAAGGTCATGGTAAGGACCGAAAAATCCGTGGGTACGTCGCAGTCCATAGGAATGCTGACGGAGCATTCAGCCGCCCGCTTGAGCATGACTGCCAACGACATCAGGGCTTATCTCGGAACCCAGGCGATTGCGGAGAACATTCAAGCAGGCGACATGGTGGAATATTGGAAATCGTCGCCTTATTTGTTCAACTTCATGGAGAAATATGTATTGAAACAGGTGTTCAAGACGAAGTTGCGCGATCCGGAGTTGATACGGATGGTAAATGAGAAGACAGGGGCGTTTTTGCCCATGGACTCGATCCATTCCTACCGCAGGATCGATCCGGCGAACGGGAGATTGAGAGCCCTTGAAGACGAAACAGTCGGCAGGGGAATGTGGCGACTACTGTGGATGCCGCCCTCTCTGGGCTATTACAAACCGTCCGGGCCTTATGCGGAAAAGTCGCTGTCAGGTATTACCAAGCGGTTGGTATTCTCATCATGGCATGTGGTACCGAGGGCGGTAGCATCATTGCTTTCCTACGAAGCGGAGCGAAGAATCATCTGCGGACTCTCGCCCAACGGAAGGCCGACGATGGAGCTATGGCAGAAACAGAAGGCGCTACTGCATTTTTCCGAGCAATCAGGACGATTGACCGGATTGCCACTTTTCAATTTTGTCTATCCTTGTCTGACTTTCGCCACTCATTTTGACCCAAGAGATCTAGAAACGGATCACTGCACGGCGAAGGAAGTGATTCGCATCTACGAAAAGCGTTTGCGCCAGATGAGTGCCAACTTAAAAATTCGGTCGATCAAAGAAGGTAGAGTTGATGAGCGCTGGTATTGGATCATGCCTATGCTCATGGATGCCGAATTCTTTCCTGAAGAAAGTCACGAATGGTGGAAGCATCGCCAGTTAGCCTCTCAGTGGGCCGAGTCTGGCAAAGTGGGCACGGATGCGTGGGCAAAACACGTTTTGCATGCTCGTGACACATTTCAAGAAGTCTTGGATGGAAGCATCATCTTGGGACCGCGTCCTGATGATCTGTTTGAGGTTTTGGCACTCACCGCATCTGCCGGACCGGCAACCGCAGCTCTTCGGTCGCTCAGTCGTAGATCGAGCCTGCCAGTCCATGGTTGTCAGATCACCCGATTTGCAGCCGCGCAAGTGGCATGGGCTTTTTTGAGCCTTTTCAATCATCCGGAAGTCAATTTCCTGATCCGTGCGGAGATCAAAAGTGGCCCGTACTGGCGCAGGGTATTAGCCTATGTACATGGCGGTCAGATTCAGGCTGTGCTCGATGAATACGTTCATGTGCTCGTCGGCTCAGTAGGTGGATCCGCGCTGGACTTCTCGAAACAGTCCAAGGCCATATCCGAGGAAATGAGCAAGTCGATTGCTCTAAGGGCAGCTCCATTGACTGCAGATCATATTGTGGCCCAACCCAATGCTAGGGCAATCAACATTTCCTATGCCCCGATGCGTCTGCGCTTTGCGATGCGTTTCGGCGAAGAAAAGGAGGAGGACTCACAGGATACCAACTCAGGAGGAAAAAACACAAGCAGCCGGAAAGAGCGTGTTCGCGCGGCATTTAACTCTCCTTTTTGGCCCTTTGTTTTGGTTTCCACATCGGTTGGGCAGGAAGGGCTGGATTTTCACCACTACTGTCATGCCATCACGCACTGGAATCTTCCTGCAAATCCGGTAGATCTCGAACAACGTGAGGGCAGAATCCATCGTTACAAAGGGCATGCCATCAGAAAGAATGTAGCGGCCATGTTTGGTGCAAAAGCACTCAAGAGAGAAGGGCGCGATCCATGGACCAATGCGTTTGAGCTTGCTATCGATATGCGCCGTCCTCATGATAACGATCTTGTGCCTTACTGGCATTTTCCTGGTGCTGCCATGATTGAGCGCCATGTATCGGCATTGCCGTTGAGCAGGGAATTGGATCGGATCGAAGCACTCAGGAAAGCACTGGTGGTATACAGGATGGTCCTTGGGCAAAATCGACAGGAGGATCTTATTACTTACATCCTCTCGGAAATTCCTGAAGCAGATCATGCGGCCGTCGTCGAGGAATTACGAATCAACTTGTCACCACCCATCGATTTTTAATGGGGCCGGTACACAGCACTTTTCAGGCAATGATAAATCAATCACAAAGGGCTCCATTTGCTGTCGCTTGGACAAATTTGTCCCATCATTTCATGATTCCGACTATGCTTAGTGATGAGCTGATGGAAGGTCTCAGCGCGTTTCTGCGAATTGCACTCTCGCCGTCAAACCTAAGCTCAACCTGAAATCGTCCTTGCAAATTAAAAATTCTGAATTAAAAATACAAGGATGATTGCGCGTGCCATACAAGAAACTGTGGAAGCTGCTCTGGCCCGGCAGGCGGCGGTGGCGTTAATCGGGCCACGGCAGGTAGGTAAGACGACGCTGGCCCATGAGGTCGCAGCGGGACGGCCGAGTTTGTATCTGGATTTGGAAAGCTCCATCGATCGCGCAAAGTTGGCGGAGCCGGAGCTCTTTTTGGCGAGGCATCAGGAAAAATTGGTGATTTTGGACGAAATCCACCGTGTACCCGAGTTGTTTGCCGCTCTGCGGGGCATCATCGACAAAGGTCGCCGTGAAGGACTCAGAACTGGGAGGTTTTTGCTGCTGGGTTCCGCCGCCATCGAGCTGATGCGGCAGAGTGAAACCTTGGCGGGTAGGATTGCTTACGTGGACATGGGGCCGCTGCAGATTCTCGAAACCGGCGCGGAATCGATGGAAAATTTGTGGCTGCGTGGCGGGTTTCCCGACAGTTTTCTGGCTGCCGACGATGCACAAAGCCTAGCTTTGAGGAGGGATTTTATCCGCACCTATCTGGAGCGAGATGTGCCGATGTTCGGGCCGAGGATTCCGGCAGAAACACTGGAACGGTTATGGACGATGCTGGCCCACTCCCAAGGAGGGCTCTTGAATGCTTCCAAACTGGCATCTGGCATCGGAGTGACGGCTCCCACGGTGACAAGTTATCTCGGGCTGTTGGTGGACCTGTTGCTTGTCCGCCGCCTGCCGCCTTATCACCGTAATGTTGGCAAGCGTCTGGTGAAATCGCCGAAAATGTATGTCCGTGACAGTGGCTTGCTGCATGCTTTGTTGGGAATCAGAGATCTCGATGCCTTGTTCGGCCATCCGGTCATCGGCGCAAGCTGGGAGGGTTTTGTGATCGAAAACCTGCTCGCTGTGGCTCCGCCTGGCACCAAGGCGAGCTTTTACCGCACGGCGGCAGGCGCGGAGATCGATCTGGTGCTGGAGCTCGGAGGTCACCACGGCGTGTGGGCTATCGAGATCAAACGCAGTGCCTCCGCCGGTCTTCAGAAGGGCAATCATCATGCGATTGCCGACATCGCACCTCAGCGTTCATTATACGTTCATGGCGGTCATGACAGTTTCCCCATGACACCGCATACCGAGGCCATCGGCCTGCACGAACTCGTCACCGAGCTGCGTTCACTCGGATAACTTTTTCTTTGAATCATCCTTTTTCTCACCAACTTTTCTCATGCTGCCTACAGTCCTCAGCCACGAACTCATGGAAGGTGTCCGCGCGTTTTTGCGGGCGACATTTCCTTCATCGACTCCCGCATTCAAGGATGCGTTTGAGTCGATTTTGCAGGGTGTGGGGCGCGACAAGTTGTTTCAGGGACCATACTTGCGGCTTGGTTTGCCATTTCAGCCGGGAAAAGCAGGGAAGAATTTTTTCCCTCGCCTTGCCACCGACCATCCTCCTTACCTGCATCAGGAGCAAGCATGGGCGAGATTGCGTACGGAGAAGGCGGCATCGACCTTGGTCGCCACTGGAACAGGATCAGGTAAGACTGAGTGTTTCCTGTATCCGATTTTGGATCACGTCTTAGCGAATCCATCGCAGAGGGGTGTGAAAGCGATCATTCTGTATCCGATGAATGCGCTGGCGGGGGACCAAGCGCGGCGCTTTGCGAAACTGATTCACAACAATCCATCGTGCTTTGGAAAGGTGAGGATAGGCCTGTACGTCGGCGGTGAGGGTGATCGATCGAAGCAGATGACGGAAACCGGCGTCATCACTTGTAGGGAGGAAATGCGCAAGTCACCTCCTGACATCTTGATGACCAACTACAAGATGCTCGATTACTTGCTGGTCAGGCAGGAGGATAGCGGGTTGTGGAGCGAGAATGCTCCGGACACCTTGCGCTATCTGGTGGTGGACGAGATTCACACCTTCGATGGTGCCCAGGGCACCGACCTCGCTTGTTTGATCCGCCGTGTCAAAGCCCGGCTCAAGACCCCGCCGCAACATCTCTGTGCCGTGGGGACATCAGCAACCCTGGGCGGGGAGGGGAGTGCCGCATCTATGGTTGCCTTCGCTCAAACGATTTTCGGCGAAGAATTTTCCTCAGGCTCTGTGATTCAAGAGAGTCGTAAGTCTGTCCGCGAGCACATTGAGGATACGGACAATCTGGAAATTCGTTACTTTGAGCCGCCAGGACCGGAGCACCATGACGCATTGGAGCCGAGTCATTATGCGGGCATCGATGATTTTGTCTTCGCGCAAGCAACGTTGTGGTTTGGAAAAGAAATCGATACTAGGACACTCAAGGGGAGAGTCGAACTGGCGAGGGAACTGAGGGGGCACAATTTTTTGCGAACGTTTCTTCAGCAATTTGAAAAGCGTCGCATCGAGGAAGGGGCGGAGCAGGTCACGCATAGCAGCATTAGCTCCGAGGAGGTATTGATCGCGGAGCTAACAGCGCGTCGTCCGGCCTGGGGATGGGAGCATAATCGATTGCTGCTCGGCAGTTTCATTTCACTGTGTGCCACCGCGCGCAGTGCCGAGCATGCATCCGCCTATTTCCTGCAAATCCGCTCGGAGCTATGGATGCGTGAGTTGTCGCGCATGGTGGCATCGGTGCATCCGAGCCCTCAAATTCGTTTCTCGATGGATCTATCGAAAGATCATCCTCAGAAGCATCTGGCGGCTGTGCATTGTCGTGATTGTGGCGCAATGGGGTGGGGCGGGCTGCAAAAAGCGAATGACGATCAGCTCGTTCCCGAACTGGATCGTTTTTATGCGGCATTCTTCTCCAAAAACCCTGATCCCAGACTCCGCTTTGTTTTTCCTGTGGGGGAACACTCGCAGACTTCTGAATCTCTGGTGCAAACACACCTTTGCGGATCATGCCTGGCTTTGTTTGAGAGCGCCGATGGCAAATGCCCGAAATGCGATGCCAGACCGCAGCAAGATATCTCTCATCACGAGGTAGTTACCTTTCCAGTCGAGAGTCCCCATCGCACGGTGCAACGCCAGGACATCCGCGTGGCTGACAAATCATGCCCTTTTTGCGATAGTTCCACCGGGCTTACGATTGTCGGCTCGAGAGCAGCCAGCCTCACAAGTGTGGGGCTCAGCCAGCTCTTCGGTTCGCCGTATAATGATGACAAGAAGGCCATGGCATTCTCGGACTCGGTGCAAGATGCCAGTCATCGCGCTGGATTCTTTTCTGCCCGCACCTATCCCATCATTTTACGAACGGCCCTTCATCAAGTGATAGCCAAACTCGGTGGCGATGTTTCGCTGGCAGAGCTTTCGGATCGTTTTCCCGCCCACTGGCTCTCCGAGTTGGGCATGGAGAAATTTGTCGGCACCTTCATTCCGCCGCAGATCGAATGGATGCAGGATTTTGAGGATTTCAAGGCTGATCATCAATTGTCCCAAACTTCACGACTTCCATCGCGAGTGGTGGACCGCTTGAAATGGGAAGTGATACGGGAATTTGGCATTCAGTGTCGAATCGGGCGGACCCTGGAGAAAAGCGCTGCGGCAGCGACGCATCCGGCGCGCGAGCCATTTACTCAATCAGTCGGCAGCATTCTCAAAGAGCTGCAAGAGCTGGGAGGTGCTCTCAAAGAATTAGTGACGGCTGACGTCGTCAAACTGGTGGCGGGACTGTGCGAGCGACTCCGTACCAATGGCGGCATTCATCATCCTTTCCTGAAAAACTACATCGAACAGAGAGGCAACACGTGGACCTTCAACGATCACAATGGTGGGGCTCTTCCTGCCATCCCGCGCCAGTCGACTGGCTCTCGTCCGATGTTCTATGCGTCGTTCGGCGAGAAAGATACCTTTGAGCGTTTGATCGGCACAAGCAACAATCCGCCGTGGGTTGAACGTTGGGTGAGAAAATGGCTCAGCTCTGTCGTGGGTGATAGAGCCCAAGCCATCGATCTGAAGCCGATGATCGAACGTATCGTCAAAGCGATTTCTGATTCTGGCTTGTGGTTACGGCACGAGGTCAATCGCGTTACGGGAGAATACGTTTGGTCCTTGAACCCCGAACATGTCCGAGTCACCTTGGAAGTGAGTTCACACGCCTGCCAGATCTGCGGTCATCAGGTTTCGTCCAGTGCCAGTGTTGAGGAAATGTGGAAAGGAGTTCCCTGTCTGCGGCACAAATGCTCAGGCAGCTATCAGCCTTCATCCACTCATGAAGCTTCGTTTTTCGGGGATCTTTACCGCCGCGGCCACGTGGTAAGGCTACGAGCTGCGGAGCATACCGGTATGCTTGATCGACCGACGCGCGAGCAGTTGGAAAAAGAGTTCATGCGGAAAGATCCCTGGCCGACAGATGTCAACCTTCTTTCCTGCACTCCCACCATGGAAATGGGAGTGGACGTGGGTGATCTCTCGACCGTGCTGCTCTGCTCCGTGCCGCCTGAGCAAGCGAACTATTTGCAGCGCGTCGGGCGTGGTGGGCGGCGCGATGGCAATAGCTTGGCTCTGACAGTAGCTACCAGCGATGCTCATGATCTCAGCTACTACGATCAGCCACTCAAAATGTTGGCTGGTGATGTGCGCATGCCTGCTGTTTTTTTGAAAGCGCCTGCTGTACTTGAAAGGCAGCTCACAGCCTTCTGCATTGACCGTTGGATCGAGGGTAGTCCTTCGGCTCGCATACCTGACAAGATGGAGAGTCTTTATGTTCGACTATCCCAGGATCAGTTCCAAGAGACCTCTGCGGGTGTGTTTCCCGATGCCTTGTATCATTTTATCGAGCAGCACTTGACTGTCTTGCTCGATGGATTCGTCGCGATGTTCGATCGTGATGAGCTCGATGAGGAGAGTATCGCGTATCTCGGGAAATTCATTCGAGGCGACAACAATGAAGAGGGGGCCTTGACCTACAAAATCAACAGTGCGATTGCGCGTTCGCACAAAGACCGGGATGGACTCATCCAGCGGCGCAACACGCTGACCAAAGCAATTGCCGCCAACGACAAGAAGTTGCCGCGAGATGAGAAGTTGGACGAAGAGTCCAAGCAAATGAAAGCGGAGCGAAAAGGAATTCGCTCGTTGATCGATGGCATGAACGCCAAGGCGACGCTGAATTTTCTGACCGACGAGGGCCTGATTCCCAATTATGCCTTTCCAGAGGAAGGAGTGACTCTGCGCAGCATCATCTTGAGAAAGCCAGAGAGTGGAGACGGTGATGGCAAGACCCGTAAGCAAGAGTTTGAGCATGTCCGGCCGGCCGAAGCCGCCATCACGGAACTGGCACCCGGTAATTCATTTTATGTCGAAGGGCGCAAACTGACGATCGATCAGGTTTCCATCGACAAAGACGACTACGAGTCGTGGCATTTTTGTCATTCCTGTTCGCATCTTGAACCTGTCACTCAAGCAACAGAGCAGTATACAGAATGCCCGCGCTGTCATTGCCAGGCCTGGAAAGATCATTCGCTGAAACAGCAAATGCTCAAAATGCGGCAAGTCTTCGTGACGGCATGGGACAAAAACGTTCGCAATCTGGACCAGAAAGACGACCGAGATCTAACAACATTCAACAAGCAAACCTCCATCGATTACGAATTGGGGGCGGTTCGTAAAAGTTACAGCCTGCGCTCCGGTGGTGCGGTTTTCTCCTTCGATTTTCTTGATCTCATCACCCTGCGTGAAGTCAACTTCGGCGAAGATCGACTGGATGCCAATGTGATTCAGATTGGCGGAAAGAGCCTGCATGGAATCGGTTTCCAGGTGTGCTCCTCTTGTGGCAAAATTCAGCCTCGCAATGGCAAACAGGAAAAGCGGCATGATATCGCTTGTCGCCATTACGGCAAGGACACCGGTTCTGAGGCGTTTGAACATACGTTTCTCTTGTATCGAGAGCTGAAGTCGGAAGCCATTCGCCTGCTGATTCCCTCGCTCAACCAGGACGAGGGGCGTGATACGCAATCATTCGTTGCCGCGATTCACCTCGGTCTTCGTGAGGTGTTCGGCGGACATCTTCATCACCTCAAGCTCTCTGTGCAGCAGTTACCCATTGCGGGAGGAAACATGCGTTCGCAACATGCTTTCATCTATGACAGCGTCCCCGGAGGCACGGGCTACCTCAAAGACTTAACTCGTAGCAGTGATGCCTTTATCAGAGTACTTGAAAAAGCGCGTGCTGCATTAGCGGATTGCACCTGTGCTCGAGACCCGGCACTTGATGGTTGTTACCAATGCATCAAGGCCTATCGTTTCCGTTTTGTTCACAATCAGATTTCGCGCAGCACGGCGATGCGCCAAATCGATTTGATCTTGGAAAATCGCAGTGCGATTGAGGAGCGCAGCCCTGATGAGGCCTTGATCAATCCTTTGCTGGAAAGTGAACTGGAAAGAAGATTCATCGAAGCCCTGAGGCAAACCGATAGTTTTCACATCACGCCCGAAATTGTGGAGGGACGTCCTGGCTACTTGCTCAAAGTTGCCGATGCGGCATGGAGAATTATCCCGCAGCTAGAGCTGGGACAGAAACAGGGAATTGCATTGCTTTCCCGCCCTGATTTCATCATCAAGCCGCTGCGCCCTAGCAAAGGTCGTCCTATGGCAATTTTCCTCGATGGTTTTGCTTATCACGCGGACAGCAGCTTGGACAACAACCGGATTGCATCAGACTTGGCCAAGCGTAATGCCATCCGACAGTCTGGCAGCTACCACGTATGGTCGCTCACTTGGGCGGATCTGAAAGCTGATGCTCCTTCAACCGACACCATGCTGTCGAACCACAGCTCGAATCTGAGCACGATACTCCAACAGCTCACTCCTGAACTGGCTCATTTGGACTGTTTCCGCCAACCGAAATGGAATAGTTGGGATTTGCTGCTGAGTCATCTCCAGCACCTGGCAAAAACTACAGACGTGGATCCGACTCAGCAATGGTGTAAGGCGGCTTCGATCCTTGCTTGCAATTCGGCAAAGCGCCATCTAACGAATGAAATCGCGCTCGAACAAGCACTGGAGCGCTTGTGTATTGGAGAATCGCCGAAGTTGGAGTCATCGGGCCATCCTACCTATTCAGCAAGCGAATCGGAATATGGACCATTCCGGCTGCTTGCGTCGATTCCTACGGCTGCGTTGCAACAAAGATCGGTCGAGGGAGCTCTTGGAGTGCTTTGGTTTGATGATGCCGGCCATAAGCCTGCTGCCGAATTTCAGCAAGAGTGGCAGGAGTTGTTGCGAATGAGCAATCTCTTCCAATTCATTCCGCGTTTTTTGGTGATCAGCCGTCGAATGGTCGAACAGGGAGTCATTTCGAATTACGCGTCTTGGTTGCTTGAGGCAGATTCCGAGGACGATAAACCGGAGGAAAAATCCGTTTTCAGCGAGAAACAGCTGGAGGAACTGCAGATGCTTGATCCATCTCTCCAACCCGGCTTGATTCCCATGCTTGCATCCGGAACCATACCGTGGCCGGAATTCGGATATGAGTATATGGACCATAATGGCCGCTGTGGCACAAGCATACTGGAAGTCGCCTGGCCATCACAAAAAATCGGCATTGTCCTCCTATCCCACCAAGCGAACGATTTCCGTAATGACGGATGGCAGATCCTTCATGCCGATGAATTCGATGCAATTACGTTTCAAAACAATTTTCCCTCAAATCAGTCCCCATCATGAATGTGAATAAACCTGCGGTCTCGATCGAGATGACTTTTCTGGAAGCTCTCACCAAACTACCCGATCCCATACAAAAGAAGGCGCGTGAGATGATTGCGAAATTCTTGCGCGATCCGGCATCACCCGGATTGAATTATGAAAAAATTCAAGCGGTTCGAGATCAGAAATTGCACTCGATTCGTGTGGATCAGAGTTATCGAGCCATCGTTCTCAAATCGAAATCCGCTGATGCTTACATCCTGCTCTGGGTCGATAAGCATGACGATGCCTACGAATGGGCTCGCAAGCAGCAATCCAGCGTTCACCCGCAATCCGGTGCGATTCAAATTGTCGAGGTTGTGGAACCTGCAGCTCCCGTGCCGGAAGAGCAATCTCCCGTGCTAAAAACTCCGACTGCTCAAGCGCCTGACATTTTCGCCGCCTTTAGCGATGCCGATCTTCGTCAGATCGGTGCGACGGATGAGACTCTTCCTATCATGCGCTCCATCAGGGACGAGCCTACCTTGGAGAAGCTACAAAGGCGTTTTACGATGCAAGTGTATGATGCATTGTTCCGACTCGCCTGCGGGGAGTCGTATGATGCTGTGCTGGAAGAGTTGGGAATCGAAGCAGGGAAAACCTACGCCACGGATGATTTCAAGACTGCACTTGAACTGGATGCGAACAAACAAAGATTTGCTCTCATCACCGACGATGCCGAGCTGGAAAAGATTCTCAATGAGCCCTTGGCCTTTTGGCGGGTTTTCCTCCACCCAACTCAACGCAAGCTGGTTCAGGTGAATTTCAACGGACCGGCGCGTGTTCTTGGTGGAGCTGGCACAGGAAAGACAGTTGTGGCGATGCACCGGGCAAAATTTCTTGCCTCCCAGTGTGCGGAGAGCGAGCGCCTACTTTTCACGACTTTCACCAAATCGCTGATTCATGACATCAAGAGCAACCTCCAGAAGATCTGTTCCTATGATGAGATCAAACGCATTGAGGTCGTTCATCTCGATGCTTGGTGCGCGAATTTCCTTCGTAGTCGCAACTTCAAGAATCAAATTGCCTATGGGGAAGACCACCCACTTCGATCAAAGCTCTGGAAACAGGCGCTGCATGTGGCTGAGACCACTGAGTTTTCCACTGATTTTTTGCGCGATGAGTGGCATAAAGTGATCCAGTATCACGATGTCACTGATTTTGCGGCCTATGCGGCTCTTCCAAGGCCCGGAAGACAGGGGAGACTCTCTCGCATCCAGCGCAAGGCAATCTGGCCTGTTTTTCAGGAGTATCGCACCTTACTTGATGAAAATCAGCTCTGGGAACCAGCGGACATGTTTCGTGCAGCGCGTTCGATTCTAACGGCGGAAAAAATGGATGCGGGATTTAAGCATATCATCGTGGATGAGATCCAAGATTTTCATCCGCAAGCATTCCGTCTACTCAGGGCGATGATGCCCGCTGAGCGCTATCCGAAAAATGATCTCTTCCTAGTAGGCGATGGCCATCAAAACATCTACGGTCATCACATCATTTTAGGCCAGTTGGGAATTGATATTCGGGGTAGAGCTCGTCGATTGAAATTAAACTACCGCACGCCGGAAGAGACACGCCGTTGGGCGGTATCGATTCTTCACAATCAAGATACGAACGACTTGGACGGCGGATTGGATAGCTATTTGGGCTATCATTCCAGTATGTCAGGACCAGAACCCGTTTCCGAGAAATGTGGTTCATTCGAGGATGAAATTCAAAAGATTGTCAATTGGTATCGACAGATCGGGGTGGCTAACCCAAGGCATGTTGCATGCGTTGCAGTGAGAACAAATGATGATCGCGAACGATATGCCAAGGCACTCGCGAGAGAGGGAATTGAGGTTCATGAAATCACCTCAGATGTTGTGGACATCGATGAATCGTCAGCGCTCAGGTGTGCTACGATGCATCGAATCAAAGGATTGGAATTTGACCACGTGTGCTTGGTGGGTTGTGATCCGACGACATTAGACTCGCTGCCCTCTGATCGACAGGCAAGAGAGAGATGTCTGTTGCATGTTGCTGCTACGAGAACTAAGAATTCGTTGATGATTCTTGTCAGAAGATAACGACGGCTCTCACACATTGGAGCTTTCATCCATCTTCGCTGGTGTGTCGTGAGAGTAGGACCGGCTCATGACGTAGGCTAGCGCGTCGGAACGCTCGCGGATCTTCATCAGTGCTTGGTTGCCGCACGATTCCTGCGTTGCTCAGTAGGGTTTTCACGTGTCAGTTCCTCAATCGCTTCTCCCAGAGTCCCAAATCTTTGATGAAGTGGCCCTGACAAGAGATTAAGAAGTGATGGCCATCTTGGATCCAAAATATGGCTTCTTGTCGGAAGCGTTGACCCCAGGCGATGGCTTCTTTTTGGGTGGGTAAAACAATTCCGAATCCTGGTTCGGCGTGGGTGAAGTCGATGGAACCTCCTGTGACGGGAAAGTGCACCAGATTAGCCTCCTCCAACTCACGGCGCAGGTGCTCGGTGGCAGAGGCATTTTCCTGATCGGAAACGATTTCTCCATCAGGATTGCAGGCGGTAATGATAGCGAGGGAGCTTGGCCACCCCTGATCAGGCATGACGGCGTGAAAGAATGCGTTGCCGTATTCTGGATTCATCGGGATGTGGTGGATGGATTCTCTATGTTCCATCCATTGAACAAACGATTTTGTAAATGACTCTATCATTACTCGCGCCCACTCTTCTGCAACGGTGGCATTTGCGTCATCATGCCAGCGATTCACGGATTCTTTGAGCCAAGTCAAAAAACGCCCACTGGTATTTGCATACAAGAAGACGTGTCCAGCAATTTCGATTCGATCTGCACCGATACTGTAGTCCGCCAACACGGGGATAATCGGTAGAGCCTCTCGACTCAGTCGCTCTTGGCGGTTGACGAAGTCTTCAATGTCCGCCATGCGCTGGGTGTATTCGGAGGATGATTCCTAGAGTGTCATAAGGTTGAAAGTGGATTGTGCGATATGATGTGAGAGGACATCCTGAACACGGGTTTAGGATGCGTCTACTTTAAAGTCGCATGTAGATGGCGCGTAAATTTCAAAATGGCCGATGCTTTCTGATAACTTGTAAATGAACAGCCGACCTATGTCCGCACTGAGGCGACTTCGTGCCCCGAGGGGTGGATTCCTCAGGGGAGGATGATGGTTGGCAACATACTGTAGAGTGGGCCGCAGCCTACCTGCGGTTACTTCCTCCCCCTTGCATGCGCCAAAAGTCAGAAAACCTTATGCTCTTTCCTCGATTAGCACCGAATGAAACGATCCCCTGAGATGCTTAGCCATCATGAATTTCTCAGCGCATGGCTGAGTTCTCGCAGCCATGGTAACTCTCACGAAGATCTTCGGGACTACCATCTGCAGGCGTATCATGCTTATGCAAAAGCGTTCGGAGTTGATCTGAACATGCCTCCCTGCAAGTCCAATTCTGAATCAAAGGAAGAAGATGCTGAATCGTATGATCAGCGAATCCTGCACGAGATATTCATCGACTTCGCTTATAAGCGCATAGGCTGCCACTCTCCGTTTCAATCATATTTGATGGGTCCCCAATCCATCTCTATGATATACCGGAAATACAGCTCACAGCTCGAGGAAGCGTTGACCCAATACAGAGCCGTTCAAGAGGCGATCCTGCTGGATTTCATGAGAAGAATCTGGGGCATCGAGGACAGTGTTAAAGTTTCGCAGGAGACGCTAAATCAATGCGGTTACCCTGAGCAAGATGCTCCTCATGAGTGGGATTATATTTGAGACTTTGGCATTACTGTTCTTTCACAGAAGTACATTTAGAGCGTATCTGATGCAAAACACTACCTCGGGATGTGATTTAATTATTCAATTTTGCTCAAAAAAGACTCGTGTTTCTGAGAGAGCAGTTCAATTGTAGCATTATCGTTAACTTTTTGCATTTTTTCATAGCGAACGGCCGCTCTGGTATTGTTGGCAAATGCTTTTCGTTCGTTCCATTTTTTTGCCCCTTACTATTGGAAAGCCTTGAACTATTTGAGGCGATTTAATAGGATTCTTTTCTAATGACAGAGCAGATTTCTAAGTTGCTCCCTATAGCAGAGAAAATAGCGCATGAGTTTGGTAACATCCCTGGTTTACCGCATGCAGAGATCGTCATCGTAGCGCAAGAGGCCCTCGCACATGCGGCCCGGCTCTATGATCCGACGAAGGGCGATTTTACAGCCTATGCCTCGCACGCCATGCGCAACTCGCTGCGTGATCTGTATGATCGACAGGTCAGGCATCATCAGTATCACGAGTATGGCGTCGATTTTTCCGATCAAACTTCCACCTTAGGCGATCCCGTGCCATATCGTGTGCCATCGAATGAATCATCTAAGGTCGAACTCGCGGTAGCGGCCTTGGAATCGAATCAGCGTCTGGAACTGGCTTTGCAATCGCTTTCTCCCAAACTGCGTGCTGTTGCCGAAGGGCTGCGCGATGGGAAAAATTACCGCGAAATCGGCGAATCTCTGGGCATTTCCAAACAAGCGGCTCACAAACTCGCCGGCGCAGCCATCACCTCTCTCAGGGAGCAATTGGAGCTCATGGGCTTCCGTGGCATCGATACCATGGGCTTTCTCAAGTCCCAGGTTGACGATTTTCCTGCTCAACCGTAGTACCCCTTGAATCACACAACTCCTCATCTCACAGATTCCCCATGTCCACTGTCCAACTTCACATCAAACGCAGCGATGGCACCATGCAAAGCTTTGTCATCAAGGAGCATGACACGTTTTTGCTTGGCAGAATGTCGGACTGCCATTTCTGCGTAACGGGTGATTCGCAAGTGTCCCGCCATCATTTCATCCTCGAAGCCTGCCCGCCCATGGCCTCGCTTCGCGATCTAGGCAGCATGAATGGCACCTACGTAAATGGAAAAAAATGCGGTGGTCGCGAAAAAGGTGAGACTCCCGAGCAAGGCGCTCTGCGACAATACCCGAGCATCGTGCTGAAAGATGGAGATACCATCAAGGTCGGACAATCCATCATTCAAGTCCGTCTGGAGGGTTCTCCTGATGCCGTGCTAGTTCGCGCCGCCCTAGGGGAGGAAGATATATCTCGGCTTTCTCCCGAGGTGCTTCGTCAATTGATTTTTGGCAGTCCCGACCATGAGCTTTTCGCCCTTGCGGACTATTCGATCCAGCGTGAACTCGGGCGCGGTGGTTGTGGTGCCGTGTACCTCGCAACAGCCAAATCCGGCGGGGATGCTGTGGCGGTAAAGCTCATGCTATCACGCGCCAATGCCGAAGCACGCGCCATCGAGCAATTCAAACGTGAAATGCAAGTGATCGCAGGCTTGCAGCATCCGAACATCGTTCGTTTTCTCGATAGCGGCTCTGACCAGGGCACCTTTTTCTTTGTCATGGAGTATTGTGACGGCGGATCGTTGGCCGATGTCGCGAAGGCTCGTGGCGGCACCATTCCTCTTGATGAACTGATGCCCTGGGCACTGCAATCTCTCGAAGGCTTGGCGACAGCGCATAGCAAAGGCTTCGTGCATCGCGACATCAAGCCGCACAACATTCTCCTCCACCGCAACCGAGCGAAAATTTCCGACTTCGGGCTCGCAAAAAATTTCCAGAAAGCCGGACTCAGCGGCATGAGCATCACGGGCAATTACGGCGGTACGCCCGTCTTCATGCCACCGGAACAAATCACCAACTTCAAATACGTGAAACCTGTCTCCGATGTCTGGAGCTTCGCAGCCTCAATCTATCAACTCCTCACCGGGAAATTCCCTTACCGCTTCGATCCCAAGCGCGACCCCATCGACATCATCCTAAACGAAAGTCCCGTCTCCATCCGCGAGCGTATGCCAGCATTAGAGAAAAAAATCGCCACCGTCATCGATACCGCCCTCCTGCGTAACCCGAAAGACCGCTACGCCGACGCCGGAAAACTCCTAGCCGCACTACCTAAATCAAAGTAGTGGTAATGCCTAGTGTCACCTCAGCAATCACTTTATCGAATCAAGAAAATGGCATCCAAACCACGCAAGTCCATTCCACAACCACAGGTGGAGCCACGTATCTCCCGTGGCCGCCGCCGACCCGAAGCGATTTTCCCCGTGGCACCACCAGCTTCGGCCTTACCAGAGACCTACGCGTCGACGCTTCAGGAAATTAAAACTCACCTACATCATGCCCGCATCCGCGCCATTCTTGCGGCGAATCCCGTGGTGATCGAAGCGTATTGGCAGACCGGCAAAATCATTCTTGCCCGCCAACAAGAAGCCGCTTGGGGCACCAAAGTCATCGACCGCCTCGCCGCCGACCTTCAGGAAGCCTTCCCCGACATGGGCGGGCTTACATCTCGCAACTTGTTTTCCATGAGAGCTTTTGCGGAAGCGTTCCCAGACGGTTCAATTGTGAAACAATCTGTTTCACAATTGCCCTGGGGGCACATCATCCGCCTCATCCAGATGGTCAAAGACCCCGCAACCCGTGATTTCTATATTCACGAGACGCTCACTTACGGTTGGAGCCGCGCCATTTTGGAAATGCAAATTCGCAACCAACTTCACCTCCGCATCGGCAAAGCACAAAACAATTTTGCCCTCACCATGCCACCGGCTGACTCGGACATGGGCGCCCAGCTTTTCAAAGACCCTTACCTCTTTGAGTTCCTCGGCACCGCCGATCCGCGTCGCGAGGCTGAGGTCGAGAAGGCTCTCATCGACCACATTCAGAAATTCCTGCTCGAGCTCGGCAGTGGCTTCGCCTTCGTCGGTCGCCAAGTCCAGCTCGAGGTCGGCGGAAAGGACTATCCCCTAGACCTCCTCTTCTACCACCTCAAGCTCCGCCGCTATGTCGTCATCGAGCTGAAAGCCCGCGCCTTCACGCCAGGCGATGTCGGTCAACTTTACCCCGTGAGATATGTTCTACTACGTTTATGTTTTGAAAAGCAGTGCAGACGGAGATTTTTATGTCGGCTATACCAACGATCTGAAACGCCGAGTCGCCGAGCACAACTCCGGAAGTGTCTCTTCAACAAGAAGGCGCATCCCTCTCGATCTCGTTTACTACGAGGCATGTCGAAATCAGGCGGACGCGACCAAACGCGAAAAATACCTCAAGACGGCGTGGGGGAAGCGTTACATCAAAAGTCGCATCGCCGATTATCTCACGGGGTAAATTTTTACCTCGCCGCCGTGGACGACCTTCTGCGCCATCCCGACGATCAGCCCACCATCGGCCTGCTTCTTTGCCGGAAAAAGAACAAACTCGTCGCCGAGTATGCCCTGCGCGGCATGGATCAATCCATCGCCGTCGCGGCCTGGGAGACTCAATTCACCGAATCCCTCCCCGAAGAGCTGCGCGGCAGTCTCCCTACCATTGAGGAAATCGAAGCCGAACTCGCCCGCGACCTGTCACCCGAATCTCTTTAGCAAACCGCATGTCATAACAAACTCACAGCACTCAGCTGCGGTAAAATAACTTGTAACTCAATAATTCTTATCTAAATTATGTTAATTAATATTTTATGAAAACAATAACGCATCAGTGCGATAGTATTTTTGAATGGCAGCATGATGAATATATTTATATCGGCGATATACCTTACGTTCTAAAAAAAATATCTCGGGGCGGCATGGGATGTGTCTTCTTATTAGCACAAGATCATGAAAAAGCTCCCCCAAGATTTAGTTCTTTAGGAATAAAAATTGCTTTAAAAGTAATGCTGCCAGAATTTTGTGATGAAAATGCAAAAAACTTATTTAAAAATGAATTAATGGTATGGTCGGGATTACAGCACCCTAACATAGTTCGTCTGCTTCATATCATAGACGGAAAAGAGGATGGATTAATTGCGGCCATGCACTGGCATAATGGATCGCTACGTGATATTTTAAGGTGTTCTGGATCATTATCAATTGCAGACAGCGCTTACGTTATGAACAATATTTTGGAGGGCATCGCACATGCAAATAAAAAAGATGAAATAATTCATTTAGATATAAAGCCAGAAAATATATTGTTTAACGGTCCTCACGATTTCTCTTCTTTTTTAAGTCGGCCTTTGTCAGAAAATTTTTCATTCATGATATCTGATTGGGGCATATCTTCATTTAAATCACATTACAAGAAATTATCAAAAAATGAAAATTTCAAATTTTACAATAACTTTCAAACGTTAAATAATGTAGGTACTACTAAATACATGGCACCGGAGAGATTTGATGTTGGGGTTTCATCATCAATCTATTCTGATATTTTCTCATTAGGAATGATGTATTTCGAAATGCTAACGGGTGAAATGCCATTTACAGCGCAAATGAATATTATAAAATCAATTACATCAGGCGATTATCTTGTGAAGGCATTAGATATTCTTAAGAAAAGAAACACTCCGAAATCTATTCGTGAAATAGTCATGGCGATGATTTCGCTTGACAAAGAATCGCGTCCTGATAACTTTGACGAGTTAAATAAAATCATTACAAAATCTAGTAGTTCATTATCTTTATTTTTTGGTAAAATATTCAATAATAAATAAAATAATATGTTTAATTTTTTTAAAAAGTTTAAAAGTCGTCGCCAAGTCATGGGAAACATTTTCAGTAAGAATCCTGCTTTACAACGCTCTGTATTCAGAGGCGAATTGGAATATGTTTTAAATGAAATTAGTAATCTGCGAGCTATGGGCAGGAATGAAGACGCCGATAATCACGGCAAAGCTTATCTACTTCGCTGTCACAAGGAATACGTTGATGACGCGCTTGACCCTTCACATCTGGAATTCTTCACAGATGCTGCGATGCAACTTGGTCTGTTAGAAGATTGTATAAAGCTCCACGAGTTTGTGGTTGAAAAGAATAAAAGCCATAATTTAATAGATCTAACTACTGTATACTTCAACCTCGGAACCTTGTATCACCGATTGCACGGCACATGTGAAAAGGAATTGCTTGCATTTCATGCAGGTGCTATTGCTCAAAAGCCGCCCAATTGCAAATTCCCGTCAACAATCAAAGATAAAGGTAAATGCCATTTATTTGCAAAATCTTGCGCTGAGGTTTTGAATAATGAAGACTATAAAAATTATCACCATAAACAACTTTCTCTTATCGATCCTAATGTAGATTGGGACGATATGTTTGAGACAACAGACTGGCTGTATTCTGAGTAATTTTACAATTTATTCACGGTCTAGTGATACATTTTTCCATCTACATCATCTGGCGTATTGCGGAAGCGGAGGCGGCTTTAGCGGGCTTTTCGCGGATCGAGGCCTTTCACTTCTGGATTGCGTTGTGCAAGGTTGTGGACATTACACTGTCTGATTTGCTCAAGAGCTCGCATGAGGACATCCATGCTATGGAGGGTGAGCTTGCCGATGACTATGACAAGATTCGCTTATGCCTGATGTATGTCGGTGTAGAAGCTGTGGAACTGCGTCGTGCGATCAGAAGGCAAGCTGGTATAGTGGGGGAAGCTACTGTTCGTCCGCTTCATCGGAGTGATGCCATGCGGCGTTGTTTCAAAAAAGCATCACGGCTTGCGCTGAGCAGAGACGATATGCTGAGGCCCATGCATCTCATCGAGGTTTTAGCAGACCAGAATGACCCCATCGTTGCCAATGCATTGCAAGAACTTGGTTGTGAGCCCAAGGAAGTCTTGTGTAAATTTGTGGATTTTTGGAAACCCGAGTCCGTGGAGGAAAAGGCGCGTAACGAAAAACCTAATGCAGCTGATAAGGTAAAGCCCAGTGCTTTACAGCGTTTCGGTCGCAATTTGACCGAACTCGCCGCACAGGGGCTATTGCCGCCCTTGATCGGGCGTCGGGCGGAAATGCTCAAGATTTCGCAGGTTCTACTGCAAAGCCGGAAGAACAATCTCATATTGGTAGGTGAGCCGGGTGTCGGCAAGACGGGGATTGTGGAAGGATTCGCACAATTGCTGAACGATGGTAAATTGCCAGAGGGGCTGGGGACACCCGCATTGATCGAAATTTCCCTGTCCTCCCTGGTGGCTGGCACGAAGTATCGCGGTGAATTTGAGGAGCGACTGGAGGCCATCATCAAGGAGGCGTCAACGGAGCCGAAGCCGATCTTGTTCATTGATGAAATCCATCTGCTGCTCGGAGCTGGCTCGGCAAGCGGTAGTATGGATGCTGCGAACATTCTCAAACCTGCACTCGCGCGCGGGGCGATCCGAGTCATTGGTGCGACGACGATCAAGGAATACCGTCAGACGATTGAGAAAGATGGAGCGCTGGAGCGGAGATTTCAAGCGGTGCGGATTGAGGAGCCCAGTGCGGAGGAAACAGTGGAAATTCTAATGGCATTACGGGTGCGCATGGAAGAGCATCATGGCGTGACTCTCACAGATGAGGCGCTGCGGGCGGCGGTGGAGGGATCGATCCGCTATCTGCCGGATTTCCGTTTGCCGGATAAGGCGCTGGATGTGGTCGATCAGGCCTGTGCGGCGGCTCGGTTTCAGACCCTTTCCCCCAGCAAGCGGGCGCTATCGACAACGATTGGCAAAGAGCAAATCGCGCAGGCGCTGGCAGCGCGTTGTGGCATTCCCCTCAGCGCGATCACGGAGGATGAAGGGCAGAGGTTGATGTCGCTCGAAACGGATCTGGCAAAGCGGGTGAAGGGGCAGGATGAGGCGATTTCTGCGGTGGCAGAGGCGGTGCGCTTTGCTCGCACGGGGCTGAAGAAACCGGAGCGTCCGGTGGGAGTCTTTTTGTTCGTGGGCCCCAGCGGCACGGGCAAAACAGAACTCGCGAAAGCCCTGGCGGAAAATTTGTTTCACGATGAGCGACGACTGATTCGCTTCGATATGTCGGAGTTCATGGAAGAACACAGCGTGGCGAAATTGATCGGCTCGCCGCCGGGCTATGTCGGGCACGAGGAAGGTGGGCAGCTCAGCGATGCGATTCGCACGCATCCGTACAGCGTGGTGTTGTTCGATGAGATGGAAAAAGCGCATCCGCGGGTCTTGGATTTGTTTTTGCAGATTTTCGACGAAGGAACATTGACCGATGCGCAGGGGCGGAAGTGCGACTTTCGCGAGGCGGTGATCATTTTGACCAGCAATCTGGGAACGGGTGGCGTGGTGAAGAGGAAGATGGGATTTGGGGCGGAGGAAGAGGCAGGCGGGCAGGATGCCCGCGCCACGGTGGAAGAGGCGATCATGAAGCACCTACGGCCTGAGCTGGTGAATCGACTGACCAAGATCGCGCATTTCCTTCCGCTCGGGCGGGAGACGGTGGGGGAGATTCTGGGGAAAATCATGGCCGATTTGAATCAGCGGCTCGCGGATCGGGGAGTGAGTGTTTCCCTCTCCGATGATGCGCAGGAGTTGCTTTTAGAAAAAGGCTTTAGCACCCAGTATGGCGCGAGGAACTTGGAGCGCGTCGTGGATCAGATGCTGGGGAATTTGGTGGCGGAGGCGTTACTTTCTGGGAAAATAAATTCTGGTCAAAACATGCGAATCGGGGCGCGAAACGGCAAAATTGAGATTGATGACCCAATGGTAGAATGTTGACTATGTCACATAGAGTGAAAATTCTTTGCTGAAAGTTGGAAACGTCTATTTATGCCATGTGCAAAATTAGGATTCATCCTCGTCGCAATCAAAAATCGGGCCATTTTTGCGTACGCTCCAAGTTCTTGCAGTATTATTTTGATGTTAACTGCGAGTGTTCTAGACTTCATGTTTATGTTTTTGATCGTTCTTTATGAGATCAATAACAAGTTCAATCATCCAATATACCCGGTGTGCCGTAGGGGTAGGCATTACCCAAGGCATACCCTAATTCATCGGCGCGCTCGCGGATTTTCATCAGGACTTGGTTCCCGCAGTCGATTTCTGTGCGGTCCGGTTCGAAGTGGCCCATAAGCTTGCTGTGGAGTTCGATGGCGCGGAGTTTGTCGAATGCTTTGACCCGTTGCCGCACAATGCCTGCACTACCCGGTAGGACTTCGGTCGAATGCTCGGCGCAGTAGGGGCTTCCGGGCGTGAGATGTCCGATGGGTGCGCGGATGACTTGTTCCAGGAAGTCGAGCTTCTCCTGCTTTTTCATTTTGGCGATTTGGATGTCTTCGGACGCAGCACGAAGCTCTTTGATTCGCTGAAAAATGTTATCATTTGTTATCATTCTCGCGGCATTGGCCCGCGCAGCATCTTGCGTGCTCTTGAATCCCGCTTTGAGGTAGGCCTCGGTCTGGTTCATTCCTGCGGCGATGAATTCACAGAATCGCTCCTGGCGTGAGTTGAGGCCTTTCTTATCGACCTTTGGCTTGTTCTTCGGTTGTTTCTTCATGAGTGGTTGTTTTGGCAAATGAGGGCGATTACCCAATCATGTAGCAGACTCTTCGCACGGTTATTACGGGCGGACACAGAGATCCCCACAGACATCGCTCATTTTTCCCATACTCTCGTCTCTGGTAACGTTTCGACCGTTACAGATGTAACGCTGTGAGCGTTATCTTGATGAAGTTGATCATCGCACCTAATCCCAAATTTCATGTTTGGTCCGAGGACCCGACGCGATGTTGCTAAACCGAGTTCAGTGACTCCCATCTAGCCTCAAGATCTTCTCGAGGCGGCTGGGTGCATTGGCATCCAGTCCGGCGCGGTCTAAACTACGTGGGTTGGCAATCAGCGCCATGGTCCTGTGCGGCAAGCCGTTGATCGGCTGTGCGTGAAATTGTTTGGGATCAAGCTCCACGGTTGCTATTTCCGGCAGCACAGCCGCTGCTTTTCCCGTGCGCACGACTCGTGCCATCTGGGAGAATGACGCCAGTCTTGCGATAACTTGGGGACGTAGCTTTTTCTCGGCCAACCATTCCTGCCATCTGCTGCAGAATTGCCCGCCCGGGAGTAACTCAACCATGGGGAATTGTGCCATCGCCCGTTCAATGGATCCGAGCGGTTTCCACGGCGCCTTTGCCACAAACAAGGCATATCCCACATTGCCCAGCTTCCAGCGCTTGGTTTCTTTCGGCAGGGCATCGACACGCAGGATACCGAAGTCGATTCGACCATCGGCCACGGCGCGCATCACATCGAGCGTGCGCATTTGTTCCATCTCCACTGTGACATCGCCGAGCACCTTTCGAATCCCCTCAATGCGGGGAGTGAGAATCCAGTCGATGATGCTGCCTTGTGCGCCAAAGCGAACCTGGACACTCTTGCCGGCCATTGTGGCGCGAAAGTCTTCCAGTTCTCGGAATTGACGTCGGATCATCAGGGCCAGCCGATGCCCCTCATCGGTGATCTCAATGCGGCGTCCGACACGACGTGTGAGTGCCACACCGAAAAAGGACTCCATCTCCTTAATCTGCCGAGAGAACTGCGATTGTTTGGTCGCATCACCCAAGGCCGCTTTGGCAATGTTTCCGGCTTCCACGACCTGCAGGAAGCTGCTCATCCTCTCCAGTGAGAGACCTGAATTTGCTAAAAGATGCTCGTTTTGATTCATGACTGCAAAGTCATATAATACAAGAAACACATCATTGCAAGAACAAATGTTTTGAGGCATCATACATGCGTTATGAAAATCAACTACGACATCATCGGCGACGTGCACGGCCGGTTCGACAAACTGGAGGCTCTGATGGAGCGCCTCGGTTATGAGAAAAGCGGTGACAGCTTCATCCCGCCCGCAGGACATCGGGCCTTGTTTCTCGGTGACCTGATCGACGCGAAACCCGGGTATGAACGTCCCGGAGGTATACGCGCCACGCTGCAGGCAGTGAGGGCCATGTGCGATCGGGGAGATGCGCTCTGCATTATGGGCAACCACGAGCTCAATGCGATTTACTTCCACAGCAAAGGCCCGGATGGCAGATGCCTTCGCGTTCGCGGCTCCAAAAACATCGCCATGCATCAAAGCACGCTCGACGATTTTCCTAACTACGACGAGCCCGTGAGCGAATGGCAACAAGTCTGGATCCCCTGGATGAAGCACTTGCCCTTTTTTCTGGAACTGGAAGGTCTGAGAGCGGTGCATGCGTGCTGGCATCCGGAAATGATTGCTCGCATCGGAGATCGGAATTTTGATGAGATTGCTTTCTTCTATGCTGCGGCGGACAAAGCCCATCCGGAAGGGGAGGCGATGGAAATTCTGCTCAAAGGCATCGAAGTGCCATTGCCACAACCGAACTCGTTTGTCGATCATGCCGGAAGTGCTCGCTATCAATTTCGGGCCCGCTGGTGGGAGCGAGTGGAGAAGCATGCGGTGTGTTCTGACTTGGTGTTTCCAGCCTGCGATCAGATCTTCGACTGGCCCATCGCCGAAGAAGTCATTGCGCAGTTCCTTCCGTATCCCGAAAGCGATCCGCCGGTGTTTTTCGGTCACTATTTCAAGCCCGGGCATGCACTGCTGGAGCCGGAGAAGGCCAACGTCGCCTGCCTTGATCACTCTGCCGCCAAAGACGGCCCGCTGGTGGCCTATCGCTGGAAAGGCGAAGCTAATATCAAACCCGAAAATTACATCACGAACCTATGAAAACCGAACCACAAAACAAATGCTCTCAGAATGAAGTCATGGAAACTTCCCAACAATCACAATTTCAACAAGACCGGGTTGCCCTCGGCAACCTTTCTGAGAAATTAGAGAACGCTTATGAAAAGGCTAACGATCCTGAGATCAAAGCGGAATTATGGGACGAGTGGATGGACGCCTGCCATTCGTCGTTCATGCTGGAAATTCTCGGAGAAGACGCTGAAGAGCCTGAGTAATCAATGCATTCCATAACCATGAAAACAAATCATCAAAGCACTGATCACCTTCTCATCGATGCTCGCAACTGCGCCATGCAGATGATGGAAAACGCGGTATACATTCAAAAAGAATTGCCCAACCTCGCCATGCCAGATGACTTGCGGGCGATGATCACGAATCTTTGCAACGAGCTGATCGGAACAAAGCACGATCTCATGCATGAAATGATGGAGTGCCAAGAACTCATGGCCCAAAATCCAGAAACTTTGCGAATCGAACAAAAACTCCGACTCATGCAGTACTGGATCATCACTGTTGTGCAAGGGATTCATGAGTGTGTGACCACCATCCAGCAAAGAGTGGCAGATCACTCAGTGGAGCCGTTGGCGGGCATGCTGGTAATGGAGTCAGCGGTCAATGTGATCACTTCCGTTCCAGTCTTTCCGGATTTGATCAACGAGACCAATGAACATGTGGAAGATGGATATCCTGAATCCGAAGAAGAGGCAGTCGATGCCGATTCCAATTGCTATGCCTTTTATTGCGAAGATTCATATTTCATCGACCAACACATTGCAGTCATTGACTCGATCGCAGAGCGGCCCGATCTCTCCACGGAAGACGCGGAAAGTCTGAAAGTATTTCTCTTCGCCATGCGCCGCCTGCCACTGATCACGCCTGAAGTGCGAATGAGTCTTGCCCTGCGACTCGACCAAGGCGGTGAATCTGGCTGGAGAGAAATCCGCATGGGGGATGGAGAGTTTTCTCTTCGCGCCGGCACGTGGATCGATGGCGATGCGAGCACGGAGATTGTTTTTGAAGTCACATCTGATTACCGAGAGGGGGATGCATTCATGGCATCCCAATTCGCCGGATCTTTTGCCGAATGTGCTGAGGATGTATGCCGCGAGATTGTGATCGATGACAGCTCTGATCAACCCTTTACCAATTGGGATCTTCCCATCGCGAGAGGCAAATGGAGTGAATTGCCTTGCTCATTCCTCTAAATTCCCAGGATAGTCCCTCCTGTCATAATGACATACGAAGAATTCACAAGCCTCATTCAAAGTGCGCATAACCCGGTCATCCTGATCGAAGGTCGGCGCTCGATACCCGTCGAGGATGCCGAGCGAGCAGGTCGTGTCGCTTCCATGCTGGCACAACAATTTCCTGAACTGAAATTCCGCTCTGGCAATGCTAGCGGAGCTGATGACGCTTTCAGTGCCGGTGTGATTCAGGTGGCACCGGAACGTCTCCAGGTGATCGCCCCTTATGCGGATCACAAGAAAAAGCAGCGGCACCCGCTCGTGCATTACGATTCACCTGAGTCCCTCAGCCCGGAAGAACTGGAGATTGTCCAATCGATGACCATTGCCGCTACTCCATCCAACAAAGGCTTGATGAAATGGTATCAGCGAGGTGGCAGGCTGGGCGCGCAAGCAGCATGCCTGATTCGCGACGCCATGAAAGTAGCGGGCCGCCCAGTCATTCTTGCGCGACCTGTTGCCGCACTGTTTTGCGTGGACTCTGCTGATCCGGATGCTGGCGGCACCGGGCATACCATTCGTGCTTGCCGCAATGCCGGCATTCCGGTGATTCTTCAAAATGATTGGGGCTATTGGTGTTAACGTGGGACCATATGTCCAGCTCAGATCGTCGCATCATTCGCTCTCATCGAGTGCTTGTGATTACGATGAATCTAATTGGATCCTGACAATCCTGTGAAGTAGGGTAGGGGGTAATAGGGGTATTCTATAGAAATCCCCCCATTACCCCCCATTACCCCCCTACTGCTGCGGAGTGAGGGGGGGGGAATCAAAAGCAATTACCCCTATTACCCCCCTTTTTTATACCAGATATCGGTTCTTGGCTTTTGACAATTACCCCCTGCTTTGTTTTTTCCCATCGGGTCGCACATTTTCTCCTGTGATCGTCAAATGAGTCTTTACCCATACCGTGAGCTTTATTTGCTGCCTCTTGCCATGCCTTGATTGTCAGTTGTGGCAGCAGATCAAGTAGCATTTCCGAATTGTATTTTAGCGGTGCGCCTGCTTTGCCTTTTACGTGCGCCATGATCGAACTTTCTTCTTTCACCACGCAACTGGTTATTGGTTTCCCCCTGGGATTGATACCCACTTCCACGGGTTCCAATGAGAAAACAAGCGGGGTCATGATGGCAAGGTCGCGTTGCTTCACCACAGTCGCTGTGCGGTATTTGTCGTCCTGGGGGTGAATCACTTCGATCTCGGTATCAATCGCCGCTCTGAGTGAACTGTGACCACGTGCGCCCTTAGCTAAATTTTTTCCGCAATGGTGAATGATGCAAACGTGTGCCCCAGTCGATTTTCTCACTGCGTCGATGGTTTTCACCGCCTCGCCCATATCCTTCCCACTGTTTTCGTCACCGCCTGCCATGGCTCTGGCGAGCGTATCGATGATGATCAGGCGAACGGGCAGGCCTGCGGTGTCTGATGCACTTTCAATCGTGCGCTTGATCGTCTCGGGGTGGGTGGGGTCGAGTAGGTTCACGGGCGAGAAGCATAGAAAGAAAGGTGCGTCCTCGGGAAGTATGCCCCGCCGCTGCATTGCTTTGATTCTATTCTTTGCGCCCTGTTCGCCTTCCAGTGCGATGTAAATCACCGCGCCCTGTTCCACTTCTTTTTCTTGCCAATTGCGCCCGGTTGCCACGTGTGCGCCAAGGTCGATGGCAAAGAATGTTTTCCCGCTATTGCTCGCCCCGTAAATGACTGATGCAGCCCCATCGGTAAGTAAGTCTTCCACGAAATCAAACGCCCCTTCTGAGTCGGCAAGGTCACTGTGATGGATGCATTCAAAGGGGAGCGATCTTGCGGCTGAGGTGCCAAGGTCGATCTCTGTTTTTCCTGCGGTTATTTGCGAATGTGCTTCGGCGTTTGTGGGTTCTTTAGCGAGAGTTAGGCTAGCTTGAATCACTAGCCTTTGTCCGTGAGCATGGCGTAGGGCCCGAGTGTAGGATGGCAATGATCCGACAACGCAAGACAGTTTTGCATCAGTGTAAAAAGCTGCTCCTCCGATTTCCTCGAGTCTGTTATGCTCTCGCGCTTGGATGAGTAGCTCGTTGATGTCGCCGCCGCCATTTTCGGCAAAGGTCACAATTTCCTCATAGGGCATTCGGTGACAGTGGAAATGATCGGGCGTAATGCCGAGCGCCTCGATCTCGGCAAGCGAGGTTTCACCATTGAGTAGCAATCCTAAGATCGCTCGTTCCGCGATTTCCTGAGATGGTATTCCTGTCATTGTTTCTCCTCCTTTCCATCGCGTGTAAGGACTTGTGGAGCAGGCGATGCGAGCTCACGCTGCAAAACATTGAATGCATCTTCATTCTGAACCCTCAGTCGAATGGCTTCCAGCTCCGCCTCTGCAAGCTCCTGAAGAATTTCCAGGTTGAGCCGTCGAGATCGCATCTGCTTGTAATTTCGATTTCTCATGACTCCACCTCCGTTCTCGCTTGAGTGCTACCTTGTCGGTTTTTTTGGGCTTTGTTCATGCTCAGCTCGGAAGCGGGAGCAATCGATCCTTCAATGAGGGCATCCAGTTTCAATCGATCGATTCGGACCGTGCCTCGTAAGGCTCCGGGTTGAATGACACGATGAAGTGTCAATAGACCTGCTTGAGCGTAATTGCGAAGAGTTCTATCGGTTAATCCGCTGTAATGAGCGGCCTGTTTGAGTGACAACCAGCGGGCTGTGATCGCATGTTTTTCGGACATGCCTCTCAATTTAAGAACGAAATTCAGACAATTAGTGAGTCAGACAAATCGTGTTTTGACCGCCCCTGATCGAAAATGATGTTGTCAAATCATGTTATGCATCTCCCAGATTCTCGCTGAGAAAATTAAAAATGGCGAACTTCAAAAAGTGGAATGCAAGACTTTTTTCGTTATTTTTCAGGAACTTGCACTTTTTTTCTGATTTTGCCGGATGGGCTAATTTCAATGCTATAAGCCAGTTCGTTGAAGTAGCGGTCAAATGTTCGTGTTTTTACGCCAAATATTTGCAGGGCTAAATCTCGCCATTCTCTCTTGGTTAGACCTTCATTTTTCCGTTTTGTCGCGGGGAGCAGGTTGAGGACATCCGCTTTCTTGTCCTTCTTTTTTTTCCTGAGCGCCATGCTCGCCTTTAATACCCTGTTTCCTGGATGCCAGAATGCCCATTGTTGATATCTATGGCCTATGTCTTTTGATATGTATGCAGGTAATCCTTCAGCATCCAATCGTTGGCGAAGCAAATCTTGTTTTTCTCTCAAAAACATCCCTCTGTTGCCTCTGAATTTCTCAGTGTCAATCATTTCATTTGTTCTGTTTTTCAGATCGTAGATATAGAACTCTTTGAATACTTTTTCACGATCAAATTTTGGAATGCTCTTCATTTCTGCATCCAAAAAATCGCTTAAAAGCACAGTTTCTGATGATGATTGATTTTTTTGATTTTCGATGGAAATTGCTGCGTATTGAATAATCTCGGAAACGATTTCATATTCTTCCCTGGACTCAAGGTATTTCAAGATGCCTTGATTTTTAACAGCGATCGTCTCAAAGTCTGGCAATTGCGTGTCTTTCCATGACGCCAGAAAATCCAGATAGTCTAGCCCTGATTCATGGAGCTTCTTATCCAGAAAAATCTCTGCTTTCTTGCTTAGAATCGGTAGTTGCATCAGTTTGATCAGAGTTTTGGTAGCGTGCTGACGGCTCGATCGAGAGCTTCGTCGTGGTGGGTGTAGCGTTGGTGGATTTTTGATGATGAGTGTCCGGTGAGCCTTTGGCGGATGTCTGCATGCACATCGGCCTCGGCAAGCATGCTGGCGAATGTATGGCGAAGCGCATGAAAGGAGCGAGAGGCATTCAGACCCCCAGGTAGCTCAATCTGTCGGGGTACACCCGCCTTACTCATAATGCGTGCAAATTGGGTCGAGCACAGTGGGGTGGATTGTTTTTTGAGTGCCGGGAAAAAATCTCCGCTACGCCCACTGATCCATTGGATGCATGCCGGAGTTAGAGGAACGGTGATCACTTTCTTGGACTTTGCTGTTTTGGACGGCATAATGACCAGCCTCGTGCCTGTTATGTTCTTCACGTTTAGGCTGAGGATATCGGACAAACGCAGTCCTGTGTGAGCAGCGATGATGATCGCGCCGCGCCATTCATCGCTCGTTTCAGAGTGCTCAACCATGGCTCGAATCTCCTGAATGGTGAAAGGAGCCCTATTCGTGCTGTCTTCTGTATTCAGTGATCTGCATTGCTTTGCTGCGTTGTGGGTCACAAGATTTCTGGCCACCGCACTCTCCAACACTCGTCTGAGCGCCGCCAAGGCCTTGTTTACCGTTGCTGCGCGGCGTGGAACAGCTCTTTTGGGAGAATTGGCTCTCTTTTCAGGCTTTCGGGCCTTTGTCAGCGATGAGTTTATTTGGTCTGTCGTCAGAGATCTGATTGGTGCTCGCATGATTTTGTCGCCCAGTGCGCATTCGAAAAGGGCGAGGTCCTGTTCGTAGCCATTTTTTGTTGATTCCGAGATGTGAGGAGTTTGCTCTTTGATCCATTCTGACCAAAATTCACGTAAACTTACTTCGCTGTAATTCGGATTGGCGAGTTTGTGAAGCCGGCGGATGTATTCCTCCGATTTTGCGAGTGTCAATGAGCCGGCGGCGGCTTCTTTTGTGACTGTCTCCAGCAGTGCAGCGAAAGACTTGGGGAGATGTTCAGCCTTCTTCTGTGCCACGCGCTCATCTGCCTCAAAACCCTCAGCAATGCGTTTTGCCTCGCGTTTCATGCTGGTTCCTGTAGTCTTGGAAACCCTGTTGCCGTTGGCATCAAAATAGCGAGCCTTCCAGATCGGGGAATTCGGATTACGAAACAGTGTAGCCATAGGAAAGGGGTGTGAACAAAAGTGTGAACAAAAGTGTGAACAGTAAATTCGTGAAGACAAGTGAAAAGTGTTCACACCCCCTTGAAATCATTGGTATATAAAGGCTATTACCCGATAGGTCCTAGGTTCGAATCCTAGAACCGGAGCCAATAAAAAGCCTCGATTCCTCAAGGGATCGAGGCTTTTTTGTTATACAGGATTTGGTGAATCAATCGCTTTTTGCGCGAGTCACCCAATAAGTGTTGAAATCATACGTTTGGTCAACCATTTCTTGAGTCGAAAGCTATGCCCGTGAGTGGAGCAGGATCATTCGAGACAACCACAACGACAGTCCCACGATGCTCGGAAAAATCGCGATCAAAAATCGTTGCGCTTGCCGGTGAGGGGGAAATTTGGCACGTAAGGGGCATGGATGATAACTCAATGATGCATTGCAAAGATCCCAATCGCCAGATCGAGCGTCTGAGGGCGATCATGCATCGACTGCGTGCGCCCGGTGGTTGTCCTTGGGATGCCGAACAGACGCATGAGTCACTGATCAGCAACCTTGTGGAAGAGACATACGAATGCGTGGATGCGATTCGCAGCGGGAACATTTTGCACATGCGCGAGGAATTGGGAGACTTGTTGTTGCAGGTCGTTTTTCACTGCGAGTTGGCATCTGAGAATTCGGCATTTGATTTTGATGATGTGGCGGCGGCCATATCCGACAAGCTGGTGCATCGTCATCCGCATGTATTCGGTGATTCCAAGGTGCAAGGAACGGATGCGGTTCTTGCGCAATGGGATGCGATCAAACGAGCGGAGAAGGGGGAACAGGCAAAACCTTATTTGCATGGTGTGGGAAAAGGTTTGCCTGCATTGATGCGAGCGATGAAATTGCAAAAGAAAGCCTCCAAGGTCGGTTTTGATTGGCCCGATGAAACGGGTGTGATGGCAAAAGTTGAAGAGGAGATGAAGGAACTGGCTGACGAATGGAAGCAGAACAACGAGGAATCATTTGCCGAAGAGTGGGGCGATTTGGTATTCAGCTTGGTCAACCTTGCTCGTGTTCGCGGTCTTGATCCAGAAGTCTTAATGACGCAGGCGAATCGAAAATTTGAACAAAGGTTTGCCGAGATGGAACAATTGCTGGCAGGTTCCGGAAAAACATTGGAATCGTCAACTTTGGAAGAGATGGAAGAGCAGTGGCAGCGAGCCAAAAATCTCGGCGGCATCGCTTGATGCAAGGGCCGGGCATGAATCGATTGTGTCTACGCACGATGGGTTCGGTGCCTAGTTCTCTAACTTAGACGGATAAAAATCGCCGGCCTGGACTCCGTTCTTTGCTGATGGTTTTTCACACGGGTTATGCCTTGTCAAATCGTGGCATCGCGGTAGTTTGGTTCGATGCTAGTGCGCACTTGGTATGTATTTTCCTGGGTAATCCTCGTATCTTCCTGTGGGCTGATGTATTTGCCTCGTGCGCAGGATCATCTCAGTATCAATTCGCCCTCCGTCTGGCAGGCAGTGGGAAATCAAAACAACCAAAAGATTTCGCAGGAATGGTTGCAGGATTTTTCTGATGCACGTTTGCGTCAGACAGTTCGGCAAGCACAGGAGCACAATCAGGACCTGCAGGCTGCGTCCGCAAGATTGCGAGCTGCGAAGGAATTGACAATTCAATCACGCGCCGCGCTTCTGCCACGTCTGAATGCAGGCGGCAGTGGTAGTGTTTCCGATTCCGATGCCGGAAGTTCCGAGCGCTACGGGCTAACGATCGCCTCGTCCTGGGAGCCGGACTTGTGGGGGCGTTTGCGGGATTTGAATGGTGCTGTCGCTGCCGATTTTGATGCCGCTGTGGCGGAATTGCGGAATGCCCGGCTTTCGTTGGCGGCAGTCACCGCGAAAAGCTATTGCAATCTCATCAGCGCCCAGCAGCAATTGGTGCTGGCGGAAACCACGCGTGATTCGTTTGAGAAAAACCTGCGCATCATCGAGCGCAATTACAAGGCCGGTGTTGCAAATGTCCGTGCCCTTGATGTCCAGCTCGGTCGTAGCAACGTATCCGCAGCCCAAAGGGTGGCCAAGGCGCGCGCATTGGAGAGGGACAACGCCACGCGCGCGCTGGAAGTGTTGTTAGGACAATATCCGGGAACAAGATTTCAGCCAGGGCCTGATTTGCCCACTCTGTCACGTGCGATCCCGCTGGGAATCCCTGCGCAATTGATCGAGCGGCGACCTGATTTGCAGGCATCTCGCGCGCGCATTGTTGCCACAGCCCGCAGGGCAAGTGCTTCCCGCAAGAATTTGTTGCCGAATCTTTCGCTTCTGGGAGGAGCATCCATCAATCAAGCGACCGTGTCGCGCTTGCTCAATCCTACGGATCTTGCCACGAGTCTGAGCGCCAATCTCACACAGGCTCTTTACGCAGGTGGTGCTCTGGAATCGGAAGTGAGGGAATCGGTGGCTCGGAATCAATCTGCCTTGCATGACTATGCGCAAACTGCGCTCCAAGCCTACCGTGAAGTCGAGTCCGCCATTGCTGCAGAATCATCCTTCGCGGCTCAAGAAAATGATCTTCAGAAAGAAGTAGAACAGGCGGCGCTAGCGGAGAGACAGGCAGAACGCGATTATTCCGAGGGTATCGAGGGAGTGGATATTCTCTCGGTTCTCGAATCACAGCGCCGTGCCAACGCTGCCCGCTCGGCGCTGATTCGTTTGAAAAACGAGCGGCTGCAAAACCGCATCGACCTTCATCTCGCTCTCGGTGGTTCGTTTTGATCAAACGGGCTGATGGCGGAAATACTCGAGCGTCGCCGCGAGCCCTTCTTCCAACGAATGCTGTGGGCTCCAGCCCGCGGCACGGAGTTTATCGGAACTCGCACGAGAGTGGCGCACATCGCCGGGTCTTTCATCGAGGTGGACGATGCGGGAGCGACTCCCTGCGGCAGTGATGATCTGCTGCGCCAGATCGTTGATCGTGATCTGACCACCGTAACCGGCGTTGAAGGTGCCGTGGGTGTCGTTTTGCGCGGCAAAGGCCAATGCTCCGACGATGTCCTTGACATAGATGAAATCTCGGGTGGCTCCACCATCTCCGAAAATGGTGATGTCTTCGTGGCGGAGGGCTTTTTCCATGAAAATCGGCACAGCCGCCGCATACGCGCCCTTGGGATCCTGACGAGGTCCGAACACGTTGAAAAAACGGATTGATGTGCTCTGGATTTTTCCTTCGCGACGATAGAGCTCGAGGTAGTATTCACCGTCGAGTTTGGTTATGGCGTAAGGGCTCTTCGGCTCCGGCACCATGGTTTCGACTTTGGGAACCGTGGGGTTATCTCCATACACGGCCGCCGATGATGCGAATACGATTTTTTTGACGCCCGCAGCCGATGCCTCTTCTAACACATTCAGCAGTCCATGAACATTGATGTCCACGCATTCGCCCGGTTTGCTCATCGATTCCGGCACACTGACCAACGCGGCCATGTGAAAAATGTAATCGATACCCTTCACTGCTTCACGCAGCAAGGACCGATCGGTGATGGATCCCGTGATGACCTGGGCATTCAATCCTGTTAGGTTTTTCGCATAGCCGGTACGGTAATTGTCGAGCACCCGGATTTCCTCGGCCGAGGTCTGGAAATGTTCCACGATGTGGGAGCCGATGAAACCTGAGCCGCCCGTAATTAGAATTTTCATAGATGAGAATGGGTGGGGGATTATGCTGTCAGCGAAGCTGCTTTGTCCTCGAGTTCACTCATGCGGCGTTCAATCGCCTGCACAAAAGCGAATTGGTTGCGGCAGCGGTCGATGTTCTGACTGGGACGCTTGATTTTGAAATACACATCCCCTTGCAGATAATCGGTGAGAAAGCGGATGCCGCATTCCAACGTAAGCAGTTTGCCCGCATAAGCGAGATGTTGTTTTTCCGTCGAATTGAGGAAAGTGGCGGTTTCGGTATAGCCTTTCAACAGCGATTCAAACATGTCCATCTTCAAATCCATGCTCGAGAGATCGGTGGCATCTTCCGCCAACTTGGGAACGGCGGTGCGCACCATGTCGCCAAAGTCATAGAGGGCGGAGCCCGGCATCGTTGTGTCGAGATCGATCACGCATACTCCTTCGGCCGTGACGTCATCCAACAGGACGTTGTTCAATTTGGTGTCGTTGTGGGTCACTCGCTCGGGGATTTCACCCGATGCGATCAAATCGACAATGCGTGAGCAATCAGCCTCGCGTGCGCGCACGAAATCAATTTCTGCCTGCACCTCCGTGGCACGTTGATGGGTGTCATTTTCGAGAGCGGTCAAAAACGCTTCAAACCTTTTGCGTGTGTGGTGGAAGTGGGGAATCGTCTCATGAAGACGTTCTCCTGGCAAACCTGCGGCCAGTTTCTGGAATTCACCAAAGGCGCGAGCCGCTTGATAGGCTTGCTGGGCGGTTTCCAACACATCATAGCCGCGTGCCCGCTCAATGAACGGATAGGTGCGCCACACATTGCCTTCCGCGTCCAACGCGTAAGGCTTGCCATCGATCGCGGGAATGCAGGTGAGGGTGCGACGATAGGCTTCGGGGTGACCCTGTTCCAAGAGCAATTGCAGGCTGTGGTGTGTGACCCGGTCCACGTTTTCCATGAGCTGCACCGGATTCTTGAACACATGATGATTGATGCGCTGGTGAATGTAGCGAATGCGCTGCCCTGCGGCGTCATACCATGCGCAGTAGGTGTCATTGATGTGACCAGATCCATACGGGTGGGCGTGGACGAAGTCGGCCCGCATGTCAAACAGACGGGCGATGGATTTCATGTCGTGATTCATCTTGTGTTAGAGACTCGTGGGATATTCACCTGCGGCGATGAGATTCTTGATATTGGCCACCACGTGGGGCTTGTCCTCGGGATAAGTCACACCGAACCAGGAACTGCTGGTGGGCAACACCGCGCATGTGGCGCGACCCGAACGAATCAGCTCGTCCACCACCGTGGGGATGTAGCATTCGGATTTTTCTTTTTGTCCATGCTCCTGCAAAAAGTGCAGGAAATGCTCCTCGATGCGATCGATGAACGATGCTTCGAAGGCCCAGAAGTTCATCGAGACGATGGCGTCCTGAGGCACTTCTTTGCGTTCGCCGTCAAGATAGTCACCATAGATCAAGCCATCGTGTGCGCGCTGAATTTTCACCACTTCTTCCACGGAAGTGAGATGGCCGTGAGAATCGGTGCGGCAGATACCTCGGTTGACATCACCATGATCGGACAAGGTTTTCAACAGGTCGTATCCCACCATGGCATATTTTTCCGCTTCGGAGGTGGGTGAGTTTTGCTGGAGAAAAGCGGCAGCACGCTCATAGGCATCGCGGCCGTAAAAATCATCGGCATTGATCACGGCAAACGGACCTTGAATCAAATGTCGTGCAGCGCGGATGGCGTGACTCGTGCCCCACGGTTTGGTGCGTCCGGCAGGAACGTTAAAACCTTCGGGCAGGTCGTCGAGCGACTGATAAGCATAGTCGACTTCGATTTTCCCAGCGAAGCGGGCACCCACGGTAGCTTGGAACGATTCGGCAAAATCTTTGCGGATGATGAATACCACGCGTTTGAAGCCAGCGCGGATGGCGTCAAATACCGAGTAATCAAGGACGGTTTCCCCATGCGGACCCATGGGATCCATTTGTTTCAGGCCTCCGTAGCGTGAGCCCATGCCTGCGGCGAGAATCAGTAGAGTGGGTGATGTCATAAAAATGGTAGACACCTCTCTAGTCACATTACCTCGGGATTGGCAAGAGTAGATCTGAAAAATCTGTTATGAAAAGTAAGTCAGATAAAAAGGTGCGATGAGGCAGGGGAATCACGGTTGAGGAGTGATCCTCGCATAAAAAAGAGCAATGGTTTTTTGCCGAAGGCTTTGGACTGCGGTGAGCGATCACCGCTTTGCGACGGACCTTCCGACTACCCCTTAGAATCCGATTCCCTTGGCCGAATGACGAACCACCAAACACAAAGCTGCGATTCTCGCAGCACTCCAAAGCGGCTTCGCCGCGTAACATGCGCCGAAGGCTTTGGACTGCGGTGAGCGATCACCGCTTTGCGACAGCCGTTCCGACTTCCTCCAAGAATCCGATTCCCTTGGCCGAATGTCGAACCACCAAACACAAAGCTGCGACTCTCGCAGCTGTCCAAAGCGGCTGCTGCCGCCGGAAAATTCTCTATTCTATGGCGTCGAGTTGTTTTGACAAGCTGATCCGGAATCGCTAGTAATCACGCCTCATGAACCCAACCCGTGAACCCAACTGGAGCGCGATTGCCGCGATGCCCGAATTTCAGGAGCTGTTGCGCGCCAAGCGCCGCTTTGTGATTCCTTCCTGTGTGTTTTTCTCGCTGTATTACCTGACCTTTCTCATTCTCGTCGGCTGGCATGCGGAATTGCTGAGCAAACCATTGCTGGGCAAGGTCAACGGTGCGTATCTGTTTGCGCTCTCGCAGTTTTTCATGACCTGGATCATGGCTTATGTCTACATGTATAAGGCGAATCAATTCGACAAAGCAGCGGCCGATCTGCTGAAAAAAGCCGGACTTTAACTCCTACTCTTACCCATTCTGATTTTATGGCAATTGCGATGTTTCTTCTGTTTGTGGTGGCCACTCTGGCGATCACGTTTATCAGTGCACGGAAAAATACCGGCTCCAGCGCGTACTTTGCGGCGGGGCGGTCGATCACGGCGTGGCAAAACGGCCTGGCGGTGGCGGGCGATTACATGTCCGCGGCATCCTTTTTGGGCATCGCTGGGATGATCGCGTGTTTCGGGTTCGATGGTTTCATGTACAGTGTGGGCTTTTTGGTGGCGTATCTCACGGTGCTCTATGTCGTGGCGGAGCCTCTGCGCAATTCGGGCAAATACACCATGGCGGACGTGCTCGCCTATCGCTTGAAGCCGCGTCCGGTGCGGGCGATGGCGAGCCTGAACACGCTGAGTGTGTCGCTGTTTTACATGATCGCCCAGATGGTGGGTGCGGGCGTGCTCATCCAGAAATTGATGCATGACGTGCCATTCATGCAGGAAACGCTGGGCTATAACTTGTCGGTTTGCAGCGTGGGGGTGATGATGATCATCTACGTTGTGTTCGGCGGGATGCTGGCAACCACCTGGGTGCAGATCATCAAGGCGATCCTGCTGATTTCCGGCAGTTTGTTTTTGAGCGTGCTGGTGCTGCGCAAGTTCGATTACAGCTTTGTGAATTTCTTCGATGCGATCACCCAGATCAAGATGACTGCCGCGGATGGACAGCAGGTGGTGAAAAATTTCCTCGATCCCGGAATGAAGTTCAAGAACCCCTGGGAATCAGTCTCGTTGGGCGCGGCGCTGTTGTTCGGCACCGCGGGGCTGCCGCACATTCTCATCCGCTTTTACACCGTGCCTGATGCGAAAACCGCTCGTTCCAGCGTGGTGTGGGCGATGTGGATCATCGGTGGCTTTTACATCATGACCACGTTCTTCGGCTTCGGAGCTGCGGCTCTGATCGGTCCCGATGTGACGAATCCGAACCCGAACATGAGCGCGCCGATGCTGGCACAGTTGTTAGGCGGTGAGTTGTTCTTCGCCTTCATCTGTGCGGTGGCCTTTGCGACAATCCTCGCGGTGGTGGCGGGTCTTACGATCAGCGCGAGCACTTCGTTTGCGCACGACTTCTACAGCAACGTCATCCATCATGGCAAAGAGCCAAAGCCCGGTATGGAAGTGAAGGTAGCGCGCATCACGGCCTTCTCGATCGGCGCTCTTTCTATCGTGCTGGCTATTTTGTTAGGTCCCAAGGTCAACGTGGCCTTCCTTGTGGGGCTCGCCTTCGCGGTGGCGGCATCGGCCAACTTGCCCGCGATCATTTTCTCGGTGTTTTGGAAACGTTTCAACACCACTGGTGCGCTGTTCGGTCTGGGCGGTGGTCTCGTTGCCTCGCTGGGCTTGATTCTTGTCAGTCCGGTCGGTGTTCTTGGCAAACAGGGTGCTCTTTTCCCCTTGGAAAATCCGGGCATCGTCAGCATTCCGCTCGGATTCCTCTTCGCTATCATCGGCACCCTGTTCGGCGCGAAGGAGGCGAATGCGGAGGCCAAGTTCGATGAACTCGCGGTGCGCTCGCACACCGGTCTCGGCGCGGAGAAAGCGAGCAGTCATTGAGTGGCTCTGAGCAGCTCTCGAGCCACCTGACTACTTCATATCCTTCCGGACTGTTTTATTACAGGTCGTTCTGCCAACAATGCCAAAGGAATTTGATCGATGAGCTTTACACCACATGAATCTACCGTTCTGGACGGATATCAACTGATTCGTGTTTTGGGGCGGGGAGGTTTTGGCGTTGTCTGGTTGTGCCGATCGGAAGCCTTGGGCGATTACCGCGCTCTGAAGATCATACCCGGCACATCTTCTTCACATTTGGAAAAGGAGTATGAATCCTTGCTGCATTACCGCAAAGCTTCCGCTGCTCTGCGATCGCCGAATTTGTTGCCGATCGAGCACGTCAATCTTAATGAGCGCGGTCTGTTTTATGTGATGCCCCTGGCGGATGGCGCGGGCGCGGAAGATCCCGCGGATTCCGACTGGCATCCCGTCACCTTGGCTTCGAAAATTCATGAGCGAGTGGATTCTCAACACTGGTTTTCCAGTGGCGAAATCATCGAGATGATGTTTCCCATTCTGAAGGCTCTGCAGACGCTTTCCGATGCCGGTCTGATCCATCGTGATGTGAAGCCGGAGAACATTTTGTTTTTCGATGGCAAGCCTTGCCTGGGTGATGTGAGTCTTCTCGGGCTAGATGCAGAAATAATTACGAAGCGCGGCACACCCGGTTATTCAACACCGTCCTGGTATTTGGGTGGGCATCCTGACATGTTTGGTGCGGCGGCGACACTTTACCACGTTCTGACCGGAAACTCTCCTGACAAGATGGGAAGGTCTTCATTTCTCTGGCCGCCCGATGGTGAAAAATCTCTGGACGCCAAAGAGCGTGGAGAGTGGATGAGGCTTCATCAAGTGATTCGACGTGCCTGTGAGGAAAAGCCGACAGAGAGATTTTTGGATTTTGCCACTATGGCCGAGGCACTACGCGCCGATAATCCGTCTCATCGCCCCTGTGATCCAGCGCTATCTCACAAGCCGGGTAAGAAAATGATCTCACCGTGGATCTCCACGGCCTGTTTGATGCTTGTGGTCAGCATCGGAATCAAAGCATTGGTTCTCAGGCCCACAGAGGAGACAACCATCGTGCCGGATCCTCCGGTTGCACCATCTCCTTCCAAGCCTGCCTCCGGGAGTGAGACATCCGATTCCGCGAATGCTTCTCCACGGCGCATCAAAATCGTAGACATGCGGGGCCACTTTCAGTCAAATCGCGAAAAGGTCCTCGCCATTCTGCCCTTTGTTCTGCCAAGTTCCTCCAAGGGGTCGAGGAATTTGGATTTCAGATCAACGTCTGAAAAAAGATCTTTGATCAGAGCTTACGAATCCCGCGATTACGAAGAATGTCTGGAGCTGCTCGAAAAAAGCATTGCTTCTCTGCAGGATGCGGGGTGTCCCCGATCCGTGATTCTGCTGAAGGCGCTGATCTTGAAACACCTGGGGCGAGACGACGATATGAAAAATTTACTCATTGATATCGAAGCGTCTTTTCCCAAGATCAGCATCCATGAGCTCAGTCATGAAGTCATCCTGCTTGAGTCGCTTGAGCGCTACGAGTATGCGGAAAAACTTGTGAGCGATGTGATCCTAACGGAGCATGTTTCGATCGATACCAGCGACAAAATCAGCATTTACAACCAGCGGGCTCGATTTCGCATCATATTGGAAAACTTTGAAGGTGCGCTGGCAGATGAGCGTGAAGCGCTGAATCTGCCTCCCCAGAAATACATGAGCTCGCGCTTGTCCGAGAAACAGTCCTACCAAACGCATCTCAATACGATTGTCAGTAAATGGGAAATGCTGGAGCAAGAATTTCCGGCCTACGCGGATTATCTGGAGGCGAATGGTTGGCCGGAGCCCAAGCCTGATCATGGTGACTACCAATCCGAAGACTGAAATCGGTCGCATGGTTTTCCGCATCACGCAAAAAAATTTCTTTTTTGGGGGAGATTTTCCGTGCTGTTGCGAATGAGTGGATGGAGCGCGATCGAGGCTCAACATGCGCCTCACGCTGTCGTGAGGAATTTCGTGTGTGGGAGTTCCGGTCGTTCTCCGGCCTGTGATCACAGGTCGTTTCCAAACCAAAAAAATACACAATCATGATTGAAGTAATAGCAAACCTACTGACACCCGCCATGCTCGCCATGGCTCCACCATCCACCCCCGCGATTGATTTCAGCTACGACTGGCAGCAACAGCGCAGCGAAGTGACCGTGAATGGAGAAAAACTCGATAGCATTGCTGCGGGAACGATGAGGGGTACTAACTCCGTCCAAAGTAACGGCGGTTTTATTATCGACGACTGGAATCAAGACTGATCCCAGCCCTCATGGGATAGCACGCGAACAAGGGGGGCGAAAGTCTCCCTTGTTCCATCTCCTAAGGCCTTCTGCTCAACGCAACTCCCTGCCATGAAGGCCTGTGCTTTATCGTCTCAAACAGAAAGAAAGGCATCTTGCCTGTCATCAAAGAAGCACCTCGCAACAGGCGGCACGACCGTTTACCCCGACAGGCAGAATGCCTATCCGTTCTTTCACAAAACATCCTGCGCAGCAGCACATCACCCAACAACCCTCATCTTTCCATGCTTCTCGTTCTAACACACAGCCAAGACGTCACTACGGATGCCGTGCTCAATTTTTTGCCCGACCTTGAGGTTTTCCGCTTCAACATTGATTTGTGGAAAGACTATGATTGGCAGGTAAATCAAGATACATTTATCTTGCGTGACCCCATTGGTCGCGAATGCTCGGATGAGATCACCCATGCTGTCTACCTGAGAAAATTGCTTTTTCAGCCTGTGCTCATTGATGTCCCGGCAGGAGGATCGGAAGAGGCTTGGACTCGCGGTGAAGTGGAAGCGCTTTGGCTCGGATTGCGTGATCTCGCGATGGAAACGCAGCGTTTGGCGCTGGTTCATCCATCACCGTACGGGCGCTGGAACAAGATCCGCCAGATGCGTGTGGCATCGAAGTTTTTTCGCGTGCCGGAGTGGTCGGCCTATCATGCCAAGGATTGTCCGCTCGCTGGTCCCGTCGTGGTGAAATCATTCAACCAGAACAATACCGGAAACGGTGGCATTCTCGCGGTTCGTGAAGTCAATCACCGACAACTGTCACCCGATTATCCTTGGTTCGTGCAGAAGAGTCTCGCAAACAGCACTCATGACGTGACGGTTGCCTGTGTCGGAGAAAAAATCTTTGCCTATCAACTGCCCCGAGACTCCTTTGAAGGAGAAGACTGCCGATTTTCCAGTGCCTTGCAATCACTCCTGTGGCAGCGATTCGAGCTATCTTGCGACGAGAAAAAAGCGGTGCGGGATTTCATGAGGGCGACGGGATTTACATTTGGCCGTCTTGATTTTCTCAAAGACAAAGAGGGCCTTTGGTTCCTGGAAATCAATCCCAATGGCCAATTCGCCTGGCTTGACCCCGAATGCAAAGATGGTTTAATCGAAGCGGTTGCAGAGGAAATCCGAATCGTTCATACACGCAACGATTGCAACAGGTGACCAGCCTTCCTTTTAGCGTTTCAAAATTTCAGATTTTCCTCTCATGCCACCAGCGTTTCCACAAACTTCCGTCAATCTTATCACGAAACTCAAGGAGGGCGGTGATGATGCTCACTGGCAGGTGTCATGGAAACGTTTTTTGGAACTTTACCATGAACCCATCGAGATGATCGCACGCGCCTGCTACCGCAGTCACACGGGCGGCCACGAGCCATCGCCTGGGTTGATTGAAGATGCCGTGGCCAATACCGTTTCGGATTTCTTCGCTCGCAGTCAATATCGTTATGACCGGAACAAAGGTCGATTGCGCACGTATCTGCGTGTTCTTACCAACGCCCGGGTGATTGACCTGCTTCGCAAGGAGCGCCCCATCGATCAGAGACCTCTGAATGAAACGGATGCTTCGGAGCTTCCCGCCGAGTCTCCGGCCGAATCCGATGCCTTTTCGCGATCTCTACTCGCCACGCTGGTTGAAGATCTGCGTAACCGCATCCCCTTGCGTCAGTTCGAAGTCTTCGAGCGCGTGAAACTGAAACACCAGTCTCCGGAATTCGTTGCCGAGGATCTGGGTATCACGCGCGCCATGGTCGACCGCAACATCTACAAAGCGATGGCTGCCTTGCGGCAAATCGCCGCCCAAGCCGAATACCAGGAGGAATTTTACGAATGAAAGCCATCAATCTACTCACGCGAAGCGATCAAAAGGAACTCACACCGGAGGAGGAAACGCAACTCTCCCAAGAGCTGGCCGCTGCCTATCACCGGGATGAGGTTTCCGCGAGCAGTCGTGCTGTCCAACGCATCGCAGAAAAAGTGCGCGCCTGCCTCGATTCTCCGCAAGCTGAATCCACTCAGTCGGAGAAATCTATCTTGCAATCAAGCTGAGAGCGCTCACTGCCGGCACCGTGTGTAAAAACCGAAACACTCCCCAATAGCAGAAAAGTCGATGTTTTTCAGCCAGTCCGATGACGATGCTCCAAAAGTTGTAGAAGTGTGCTGCAGTGACTGTGAGAAACCATTTCACGTGCAATACGGCATTCTCATCAACACGATCGATTTGCTGGAATGCTTGGAACAAGGAATCATTCTGGATAAAATTTGTCCTCATTGCGATAGCGAATCTGGGGTTCACAATATCGTGAAAGTCTCAATTCCCGATTTATGGATCGGAGACCTCTGGTATGTGCCGTCACATGCTCTGGAAAATCCCGATATCTGCGAATGCATGATCAGCGAAGGAATCTACCAGCGCGCCTACTACTCGATCGAAGAACTGCTGCGACAAATCCACTCACGACTGCAACTACTTCATTACGTGGCAGAGGAGCTCGAAGACAACCCGCAATACCTCCCTCACCGCTGGCCGCATCTTTCATGAGGACCATTCACATAGCGAAGGCCGAAGTAGTCATGATGAAATATCAACCAAATCTCGCGAGTGGCAAGAAGTCAGAAGATGCTTTATGACAGCTTCGATTATCTCAAAACAATGCAGGTATGTGACTGAGATTAGTTTGTGATTTTTTTTCTAGAATTTTTTCGCCGATTTGGTCCTCTAGGTGATATTACAATTTCTTTGCCGTTGCCCCAAAAGGTTGCATTCCTGACATTCCATTTGGTTGAAGAAGAATTTTTGCCGTTTCCTGATGATGTGTCAGGATGAGGGAGGGCGGTCACTCGAGGGTGTTTTTTTGTCGCCAATTCCCGAATGATTTTTGCAGAGGGTTCCTTGGCTTTTGAGAATTGGTAATCCAGTAATGACAGCGCTTCGTCGAATCGAGACAACTGACGCAACGCATCCGCTTTCAACAAGCGATTGCTTTGGTTCCAGACCCATATCATTTTTACGAATTCGCTGAGATTCTCCAGGTGCTCGGCAGAGAGTGATGTTCGCATTTCATCTCTCAAAATATCATTGGCGGCCCACCAGCATCGTTGTCTTACGTAATACATTTTTCTTCGTGAAGAGGTCAATTCGGTGCCGATAGCCGCCAGATAGTCTTGATCGGAGGGCAGTTCGATCTGCTTTGCATGATTCCAATCATCATGATGATTCCTGTATTTGCGTGACTTCCATCTGGATAGATTCTTGCAATCGTCGAGCCAAAATAGACTGCCATCCTCTGGATTTTTGCAAAGCAAAGGCTTCTCAGGTAACATGGGGGCTTCGCATTTTCCATCGCTCCAGTACAGTGCGAACCTTTGATTGGTAAAAAAGTAAGTCGGGTATTGGAGCAAAGTGGTTTTGCCGGGAGGCTTGATGATGAGTGGAAGCCCTAGCAACATGGTAGGTGAGGTGTTATGGGGTGAGAAATGGTGGTGGATGGAGTTGGAGTGGCGATCCTCGATTCAGGTAGCGACTCAGTAATCGTGTTAGAGAATGCCGAACAAGAGCAAAAAATTCAGCACGAGGGACGCAAGGAAGAGAATGGGGAGAACAATGCAAAACAGGATCACATTGATCTTCACGTAGTCCATGCCACCGGGGGTGTAGGGATCAAGAATCCTCGCAAGCCATTGCAGCGAGTTCGCGCATAGATTGAACATCGAATGCCAGGGGCCGTTGTTTTTGTCGTGAAACATGAAAAGTTTTTCTATCTACAATGCACTTTTTTAATTGAGAAGAAGTGTCATGGACGAGTGGATGCTGTTCATGGCTGATTCGTGACAATGGGAGTGATCTCCCTATGAAAAGTGTAAAACTGTTCTAGGACATCACGAAAAATTGATCGCGTCCATGTCGAGACGGAAGGGGAGAACTAAAGAAAACGATTCTTCGCTTCATCATCTGGCGATACTGGAGATCAATCGACTAAGGTCGTTCCATGGCAAAACAGTGGCTTTTTCTCGTTGCTGGTATGCGGTTCCGCCATGCACGAGCCAGGGAACGAGGGTTTTTCCTGTGAGGTGATTGCGCCAGTATTCCAAGCCAGCGAAGGAATCGGATGCTACGGTTTCACCCGACTTTACCTCGACTGCCTGAAACGTGTCAGGAGCTGTTTCGATGATGGCATCGATTTCATGCCCTTCTTTGTCGCGCAGGAAATAGAGAGATGGTTTTTGGCCGGAATTTGTCTGTGCCTTCAGCAATTCAGTCATCACCCAATTCTCAAAGAGCATACCGCGTTGGGGGTGTGCGGTGACGTGTCCGGCGTGGCGAATCCCGAGAAACCAAGCGGCCAAGCCCGGGTCGCTGAAATACAGCTTAGGGGTCTTGATGAATCTTTTTGAGGTATTGCCAAACCAAGGTCGCACCATAAAAATCAGATGACTTGCTTGTAGGACAGACAGCCATGACTCAGCGGTGACTCGGGTAATACCCGTATCAGATGCCAGCGACGAAAGATTGAGAAGCTGACCGATCCGGCCTGCGCAAAGTTGAATGAATCGCTGGAAAGTTGCAAGATCGTGAATTTTCAAAATTTGCCTGACATCGCGTTCCAAGTAGGTGCTGATGTAGTCTTGGAGCCAAATATTGGGTTTGATACGGCGGTCGTATAGGGGCGGAAAAAGCCCTGAATACAGTAATTCATCCACGGATGCGGGGGCGCGCTTCGCCTGTTGAATTTCGCCAAGAGAAAAAGGAAGGAGGGTGAGCATGGACGCTCGTCCTGCAAGACTTTGCGTAATGGATTCGATCAATTCGAATTGGCTCGAACCGGTGAGAATAAAACGCCCCATTCGACGGTCCGAATCGACGACTCCTTGAAGATAGGAAAAAATTTCGGGAACTCGTTGCACTTCGTCAATGATCGCACCGTCGGTAGCCTGCCTGAGAAATCCCCGAGGATCTTCACGGGCGAAGGAGCGGATGTCTGGATCTTCCAGTGAGAAATACGGTAGTTGGGGCGCAAGAAGCCGTGAGAGAGTTGTTTTTCCCGATTGGCGGGGGCCGGTGATTGTTAAAATCGGGAAGCCCGCCAAGCGTTCACGAGCCGCAGAAGTTGCGATACGTTCGATAGGCTGTATCGACGAAAGTGATCTGATCATGGCTGATTGTATATTCAGATATACAATTAGTCAATTTTTTTGTGTTGCTATTTTTTTAAGTCCGTTGGTCCACTCTCCATATCGATTTGCTTGGCTCTTGGAATGAGCCGCCACGGGAAATCACGAAAAATTGATCGCGTCCATGTCGAAGGTGGCGATGACGTCTTCGGGAAGCGGGGTGCGTTGGAGCACGGACTGGACGTGATTGGTCAGCGGGCGTGCTTGAGGGCAGCGGAGGGTGATCTGGAAGCGGAATTGTCCGTGGGAGCGGACCAGAGGGCTGGGCAATGGTTCGCTGATCGTAAGGTTCTTCGGTTTGTTTTCCTCGAGTCGTCGGTGCAGGGTTTGCAAGGTGAACTCGGCACGGCGCTCGTGGGCGGAACGCACGGTGAGCACGGCACAGCGACCAAAGGGAGGGAAATGGAACTCGCGGCGAAACTCGAGCTCTTGTTCGCTGAAGCCATCGAAGTCATGACGTCGGGCGTATTGAATCGCTGGAGAGTGGGGTGTGCTGGTTTGCACGATCACCTCGCCTTCGAGTTCGCCGCGGCCTGCCCTGCCGGCGACCTGGGTGATGAGCTGAAACGTGCGCTCGGACGCACGGAAATCCGGCACGTGCAGGCCGATGTCCGCGTTGAGAATGCCCACCAGCGTGACGTTGGGGAAATGCAGCCCCTTGGCGATCATTTGGGTGCCGATGAGGATATCGATCTTCTTCGTCTTGAAGGCGTTGAGCATGTCGCGCAGGGTGTTTTTTTTGCGCATGGCATCTGCATCGATGCGAGCAATGCGGGCCTTGGGGATGATCTTGGCGAGAACCTCTTCCACCTTCTGCGTGCCGTAGCCTTGCAGGGCGATGGACGGGTCCTTGCACTCGGGGCATTTGCGCGGCACGATCGATTGAAAGCCGCAGATGTGGCACATCAGTCGTTCATCGGTGCGATGATACGTGAGAGCGATGGCACAATGCGGGCACTGGCAGGCGTGACCGCAGGCGGGGCATTGCAGCGAGCGGGCGAAGCCGCGTCGGTTGAGAAAAAGGATCGATTGCTCGCCGCGTTCGAGCCGCAGATCCAGTGCTTGGCGCAGTTTGTCGGAAAAGATTGTGTTGCTGTTTTTTTGTTTCTGCTGTTCGAGGCGCATGTCGATCACCCGCACGAGCGGCATGGAGTGGGAATCGGCGCGTTGATTGAGGCGGTGGAGGAGGTATTTTCCTTCCTGGCAGTGATGAAATGTTTCCAACGAAGGTGTGGCGGAACCCAGCACCACAGCGCATTTTTCGATATGGGCACGTAGCACCGCGACATCGCGACCGTGATAGCGCGGGGTGGTGTCCTGCTTGTAGGAATTGTCGTGCTCTTCATCGACGAGAACCAAACCCAGATTCGGCAACGGAGCGAAGACCGCCGAGCGGGCGCCGATGACGATGCGGGCCTCGCCTTTGCGGATGCGATGCCATTCATCGAATCGTTCGCCTTGGGACAGATGCGAGTGGAGGACGGCGACTTGATCGATGAGTGCGGCGAAGCGGGCCTTGAATCGTCTGACGGTCTGTGGCGTGAGAGAAATTTCCGGCACCAGAACCAGCACGGTTTTCCCCTGATCGAGGGCGTAGCGAGCGGCTTGCAGATAAACTTCGGTTTTTCCGGATCCGGTCACACCTAACAGCAACAAGGGCTTGCCGGGTGAGTCGATGAGTTCGCGGATGGCGGAGAGTGCCTGTGCTTGCTCGTTGTTGAGCGCGAGAGGCGGGGACTCGATGATTTGTTCGTTGAGATCGGCATCGGGCTCGCGGCGGATGGCTTCTTCCAAAACGCTGACGTGTCCCGCTTTTTCGAGCGCTTTCACCGAGGCGCTGGCACCCTTGCCCAACTCGGTGAGCAGGATTTTTTGCTCGGACTGTTGGAGCAGTCGGGTGAGAATGAGTTGTTGTTTGGGCGCTTTTTTGCCCAAGGATTCGAGGGTTTCCGTGGTCGGTGTTTTCAGCAAGCGCACCATTTTTTGCGACTTGGCGTTGTGATCTTCGGACCGAACGGATTCGGGCAAAAGCGAGCGGATCACCGATTCCATGCTGGAGCCGTAGTATTGAGCGATCCATTTCGCTAGATCTAACAACTCGGCGGTAAGCAGTGGATCGGGGTCGATCAAGGAACTGAGCGGACGCGTGGCAAAACCGAGATCCTGTGCCTCCACCACCGCGAGGACGGTGCCGGTGGCATCCCGGTTTCGTAGAGGCACGCGCACACGACAACCAGGACGAACGGGGAGTTCGTCGGAGAAGGAGTAATCGAAGACCAACTCGGAGGGTCCATCGATCAATACACGGGCATTCGGCACAAAAGCAGCATAGTCGGCACACGGAAATGCAGCAAGGAATATGCGTTTGGTGCTGTTCTGCTCTATCGCAATTGACCTCACTCGCCATCGGATCGAGATGACCTGTGACTCTGGAGCACAGTGAATTTTATCATTTTTGCCTTTGACATTGCCTCTCAACTTTGGTAAAACGTTTTATCAAGCGTGTGCGTGCCAGTAGATTTCTTGATACAGCGCACCGTAACCAGCCAGCCAGAAACCCCTTCCGCCAGAAAAATGCAAGCCAGAACCATGAATCAAGCTACTCCCCGGGCGAGTGTCGAATCAGGTCATGCCAGAATGTTGCGTGCTTTGAAGTCGTGTTTTCAAGGGGTGATCGGGTTCTGGATGCTCGTTTCGTTCACGGCAATGGCCAGTGTGCAAGTCGACTTCAGTCACTCGTATACAGCGGCAACGAATGCGGTTCAAAACACGGGAAACATCACCTTGGCATTCTCGGTTGACTCGACAGGCAACGTAACCCTTGACGCGTCCTGTGCGCAGACCGGCCCTGCCTCTTATGTCAATGAATTTGACGGACCTGTGGGGACTGTCTCAGATCCATCAATGTGGGGTCAAAATTTCACCATCGTGTTATCATCCACGGGCAGCTCGGCGGGAAGTCTCAGAGTCAGCAACAGTGGCACTGGCATTTCTGTTCAGGGAGGAAATGCGGAGCGTATCGATGCTGTGGGTGAGCGCATCACAGCGACAATTAGCGGGCTGAGCTCGGAGTTCAAGTTGCTGGAATTGGACTATGCCAGCGCCACCACTGTGGCAAATACATCCCTGAATCTGAACATCACATCATACACCTTGTCCGGAACGTCCGGCAATCTGGACGTTTCAGCACAAGGGGTGAACAGCACATTCAGCATCGACTCTTCCTCGGACACGGATGCGCAAGGTTTTGTGCTTTCTGGTTTAACGTTTGATCTGTTAGAAATTCCCCGTGTTGCCGCGGATACGGTGGTGAGTTTTGCGAACAGTGGAACGGGATTTGGTCCTTCACCATCGTTTGTATTGTCGGGTAGCAATCTGGCGACGATCAGCTTGGCATTCGCCATCAACAATGCGGGAATCATCTCAATGGACGCTTCGACCACAAGCACGAACGCGACATTCATAGCAGCCGTCAATGAGTGGGATAGGACGAATGCAGGTTCTGTTGCGGATTCAGCCTTGTTCGGAAAAACATTCACTCTCAAGGGAAGTGCCACAAACAACGGAGCCCCTGCCAATCTTGCCATTAGCGAACTCGGGGGTGGGGGAATCGGCATTCAAGGGGAAAATTCCAACCGGGTGGATGGGCTCAATTACGGCACGGGTGATGCTACTTCTACTCCGGAAATTCTCAGCTGGACCTTGACGGCACCTGCTGGTCTCGAATTGTCCTTGAAAGGCTGGTCTTACATGGAAGGTGCGGGCGCTGATATTCGTGTATCGAATGGAACCACGTCGAGTGATTTTCCCAATCTGTCGGCAGCGACCGGCAGCGGAGTTCTGCCTGAGCTCCGGCTTTCTTCGGGAGGATCATTGACTTTCCGTGAAATACCGGGCATCGGTGCGACGACAGGTGCCGGCTTGGCAGGATTTGCATTCGCCCCAGTTGCTGTGAGTGCCCCGCCCAGCGGTGCCGAGGGTTTTGACAACGGTGGTGGTAATGGGCTTTGGACCACGGTCAGCAATTGGAATCCTGATGGTGTTCCGGTCGCTCCAGCTGATGCGATCATTGACGGATACAATGTTGCCATACAAAGCTCCGTTGCTTCCGGTCCGGACGAATTGCGTTTGCTCAGTGGTGCGCTGACTCTATCGGGCAGTGCGTCGCTGTCGATGCGAGCCATGACCATCGGTCGAGATCTCACCAAGGCCTCGCGACTGGTCATGGATGGTTCATCGGTATCTTTGAGCTACACTGGCTCGACATCTGCCGATGAATTCGCAGTGGGGTCGGCGGGGATCGTGGAAACCAAGCCGGGCAATGCCGGCAGCAGTCCGTTGGAACTTGGGGTCGCGCGCTTGGTGCTGGATCAAGGTTCTGAATGGATTCTCGACGGTTCAAATTACACCGGCGCATTTCAAGTGGGAGATCGCTTCACACTGGCCAATTTCGGATCGTTTTCCGGAACAACTGCCGGCATCAGAACGAGAAATTTCCGTTTGCCCGCGGATCGTCGTCTCTCATTGGTGGCGACTTCCACATCGATTTATTATGAAGTGTTGTTACAAACCGCGGCATCAGGACCCAACATCATCATCATCAATGTCGACGACATGGCGGCAGGTCAGCATTTTGGTTTCGATGGCAGAAATTGTCTGACTCCGACTCTCGATTCACTCGCATCGTCGGGAATTCGCTTCACGACCGCCATGGCAGCTTCGACCGTTTGTGGACCATCGCGTTACTCTCTGCTTACGAGTCGATGGGCTTCTCGAAATACCAGCGAAAACTTCACGAGTCTCTATCCGTTGGGAACCCTTGGGCGGTTTGGCGTCTCTGATACCGACCTGGAGCACGACGGACAGAACATCGGAGCCTGGCTTCAACAAGCTGGCTATCGTACCGGGTTTGTCGGCAAATGCCATGTATTGGATGATGCTTTGAAAGATACCACGAAGTGGGAGTCCAAAGGTCTGTTGACCTACGGCAAGACCGTTGATCCTGCCGTCAACTCCACGGTCAATGGAGCGATGCAGCACAATCACAGGGTTGCTTGCCAGATGATGCGCGAACATGGATTCGACTACGTGGACGCGTTTTATCATGCCAATCTCAAAGAGCTCTACAGCGACAAACTCAATGTGCATAACCAGGAATGGATCACGAGTCGCGCGTTGCGCTTTATTGATGAAAATCGCACCAATCGTTTTTTTCTTTACATGGCTCCGACCATCAACCACGGACCGGTGAATAACAATCTCGATTATACGTTGCGGGCGAATAAAGGTTACACCAGTGCCGGATATCTGCCCAACGAGGATTATTCTTTCATGCCTTCGCGGCAAGCCATCATCAACGAGGTGACGTCTGCCGGTAAGGATCTGATTTCCGCCCGTGAAACGTGGCTGGATTATTCCATCAAAGCGATTCTCAACAAGCTCAACCAGCATGGGATTCGCAATGACACGTTGATCATTTTCACCTCGGATCACGGTGAAAAAACCCTCAGCGGGCCGCTGGTGTGGGGCAAGTCATCGCTCTACGATCTGGGAATGAAGGTGCCGTTTGTCATGAACTGGCCTAACGGAATCACATCGCCTGGCCGCACCTACGGGGAGATTGTGAGTCATGTGGATGTTGCTCCTACCTTGCTGGCCTTGACCGGTGCGTCGAACCTGCCGACGGCTCCTGTGGACGGCGTCAGTCTGGTATCGGTGTTGGGTGGCAGCAATGCCGCTGTGCGCGATGACGTATTCTGTGAAATCGGCTATGCCCGCAGTGTGCGCACCAAGACTCGGAAATACATTGCGGTGCGTTACACGCCGACGATTTACCAGCAAATCGCCAGTGGATACCGCTGGCCCGAATATGCAGTGAATTCCCAACTGACGGGAGGAACGATACCGCGACCCTATTACGTCAACAACAGCGGGCTTGGAGCGGGCGCCGCTTCCACGAATCCGAATTACTTTTCCGACGACCAGCTCTACAATCTGGTCAATGATCCGACAGAGATGACCAACATCTACGGACAAGAACCGGCGATCGCCTATCAATTGAAAAAACGTCTGGCGAATTACATCGGTAGCATACCCGGCAGACCTTTCCGCCAGTTCAGCGATGGTTCTTCCGAGTATTCTCCCTCTGGCTCGGCAAAGCCCGCAGCTCCGTCATCGTTGAGCAGGCAATTCCAGGGAATCAATTCCTTGAAACTGGACTGGACTGATGTCGCTAACTCGGAGTTGGGTTATGTCGTGCGCAAAAAGGTCAACGGGGGAAGTTCGCAAATCATCGCGGAGCTGCCACCGGGAACGACCACCGTCACCGCAGCTCTCGATCCCGGAGTGCCGGATATCATGATTGAGGTGGCGAGTTACAACGCCGCAGGGGACAGTGTGGCGACGGAGGATTTGCTGTCACCCGAGTCTTGGCGTTATCGAACCTTCGCGGGTGCGGATCCGTCATTGAGTCTTCCTGCGAGCCAGTGGAGTCATGATGCGGATGGTGACGGGGTCTCGACGATGTGGGAATACGCCTTCGGCACAGATCCTCTGGCGGCATCTTCGGTCGTCCATCCGACCATGCGCCTCCACTCGGCGAACGGAGGTTCTTACCTCGAATATGTCTTGCCCAGGGACCGTCGGCGTGGTCTGCAATTTCTCGGTTCCGTTTCCTCCGATCTTGCTTCCTGGAATAGCGGAGCTCCTCACTGCGAAGTGTTGGAAGATGAGCCAAACCATCTCTTGTTCCGCAGCACGACACCCGTGGGTCAAACGTCCCGACAGTTCATCCGTGCCGTGATGTTGAATCCTCCTGCTGAGGCACCGTGAATAATGCTGTGAGTGAAATTTCGGAATGAGTGATCGATAAAAACATAGAAATTTACGATTGTATTGAAAAATAATATGCATGCATTTGCGGTGACAGATCATAGCCACGGAACATTCGTTGCAAAAAGACCGGGATTCACCCTCGTCATGACCATTTCCTTGATGGTTCTCATCTCCCTGGTCGCGGTGGGCATGCTAAGTCTGTCATCGGTGTCCTTGCGATCCGGTGCCAGTGGCAACGCGCAAGCAAAGGCGCGTGCCAATGCCCGTCTTGCCTTGCTGCTGGCGATGGGAGAATTGCAAAAAGAACTCGGCCCTGACCAAAGAATCTCCGCTCCGGGTGGTCAGCAACTTCCCACCGGTGACAGGTCCGCCGGGCAGCAATGGTTGGGTGTTTATGATTCATGGGCGGAAGGCCTGGAAAAACGTCCCGATCCATCGTTCCGGCGTTGGTTGATTTCCGGCGCCCAGACCAAAGTCCGGGATCCTCTTGCCATTCGCGATGGTGTAGTCGCGTCCGACACCGTGACATTGGTCAAAGCTGACGCGGGGTGCGATGCGATCAAGGCTGGTCGGCTCAAAGCACCGGAGGGCAGTTGTGCATGGTGGGTGGGGGAACAAAACATGAAGGCAAAACTGGGGGGAGTTGTTCGGTCTTCTTCGGATGTGAAGGTATCCGCGGCCCGCATGCAATCTTCTCCACGAGCTGCGCACGAAGTGTTTTTGATGAATCAGGCGATTGTTCCTGAGGACTCCAGGCTGGATCGTTTGGTATCCGCTTCGACGACCGAATTGTTGGGTTCCCCGACGTCTCCACTGTTTCATCATGCGACTACGACGTCACTTGGTTTGCTGACAAACGTGAGGGCAGGAGGTTTTCGCAAGGATTTGAGCTTTCTGTTAGAGACGCCGATGCCCAGTGTCAACTCACCTCAGGTGGCTCCGCTCTACACTGCTGGCTCCACTCCGGGCATCAATCTCGGGGAGCTATGGACGGATCACAACATATGGGCCGAACTGGAATACCCGAGCACGCCGCCCCAGCATGCCGATGGCAAGGCGATTCCCCAAGGTGTGCCGTTTCTGGCGACCACGGATCAGAAAAGTGATCCATTCATTTCTTACAAGCACATTCCCCGATTGCAGCTGACACTCCTGTATTCTCTTATCAGCAAGAGCCGTATGGTGAGTGGTAAAAAGACGTATGATCTCTTTCTTGTGGCAGATCCGGTTTTCACCATCTGGAATCCCTTCGACGTTTGCCTACGTGTCCCGCCTTCCGCGTTCGCGACTTTCAAAAGTTGGGCGATCCCTTATGATCTCAACCTGCAGTTGGCCCAAGGTCCCGCGGGCAGCAAGACGTCATTCAGCAGATCGATCAAACAGTTGTCGAATGATCGGTTGTTCTTCTTTTATGGACAGGTGGGACGTGTGCAAAACCTGGTGATGCGCCCCGGTGAGGTGCAAGTCATCGCCCAAGGCTTTGGTGAAACGATCAAAAACCCCGGCAAGGGAGTCTGGCAATTTGACGGCAAGTTGGGATGGGAGTTCGCCTCGGGCTATGCGTATCCGATTCCGTATGAAACCAATCCTGCGATGATGACCGGATCACAGCGCATCACGTATTCGATGACGCCCAATTCCGGAAAGAGTGATGCCGGCATGTTTCTCTGGAGTTACAACATCGGTGAATTGGTGGATTCTTCCGGAAAGACCAACTACGTGGGAAGTTTCAACATCGATCTTTTGTATTCGCGGATGGCGGGTGAGAACGCGATTTCCGCATCGGAATTTCCGAAGGTGTTTCCTCCCATTCCACTGGATGCGTCGGCTTCAAAAACGATCGCGGAATTGGAGGGTTCGAAGTGGCCGATTTGTGTTTTTACGTATGGCATGAGAACGGAGTCCGATCCGATGTTTTCTGCCAATGCGACAGCGGGAACGCGTTTCACAGGGCGTGCGATGCTGCGAGCCAATGCAACATCGGTATCCCAGGATCTTTACAATTTATCGAGCGACATCACGCGCACCTCACCTCTGCAAGTAGGGATGAGACGAGTCAACAGTTTGAATAGTCCCATCATTGAATGCAATGCGGACGGATTGGGGTATTACGGTGCGGAATATGGCGCTTTCGGCGGTGTTTCTCATGTCATGACTCGATCGATCCCGCGCGCGCCGATTCACTCGTTGGGTGCGCTGCAACACGCAGCGGCGGAAGGAACGCGATTCGGTCAAGCGCGTGGCGAGCGCTCCTGGTTTCTGCAGCCTTCGGTGAGCCACGCGATTTCCAATTCTTTTGCTCCGTCCTGTTTCGCGCCTTCAGAGGTGCGCGGCGTCCTGGCCAAGAGGGATGCGGCCGACCACTCGTATTTGGCAAACCTGGCGCTCTGGGATTCGTATTTTTATTCATCCATTTCACCACAAACCACATCCGCTCACCGGGGAGAGAGTGTCGCCTATCGCGAGCAGAAGGATCGGTTGGCGAAATTCCTGACAACGGATCAAAACCAATACCAACCGCTGCCCAATGAACGGATGAAACCGTGGTGCACGGATGCCGAAAGTACGATCAACCGTGTCTTTCCGACGAACCGTCCGTCACCGGATGCGGCGGCGCAAACCGCCTCGTTCCTGATGGTGGATGGAATGTTCAATGTCAACAGCACATCGGAGTCCGCCTGGAGGGCCGTGCTCGCAGGATTGAAGGGATCTTCGGTGCCCGTGGCAACCACTCCATCGCTCGGGAATCGCAGCGAATTGATCGCAACCAAGAACACGCCTGTTGCTTCATTGCTCGTGCCCGGTGGCGGCGAGATCGATCCTCGTGGTCTGGCCGATCCTGCGAGCAGGGATCAGTGGAAAGGATTTCGTGGCTTGGATGATCAGCAAATCGAGGAGCTGGCGCGCGCGATCGTCAAGCAGGTTCGTCTGCGTGGTCCTTTTCTATCTCTTGCGGATTTTGTCAACCGCCGACCTGGCACGGATAAGAATCTCGCACTTTCGGGAGCGCTGCAAAGTGCATTGGACGATGAGGCGGTGTCGATCAATCAAGCCTATCGATCCCAGAATCGCGCTTTGGCTTTGGGCGAAGCCGTGGCGCAGGGCTTCCCTTTCCCAGAAGCGGAAGCCGGAGCGAAATCAGTCTGCGCACCGGGTTATGTCAAACAAGCCGACCTGTTGACGACACTCGGTCCGTTGCTGCATGTGCGTGGTGACACTTTCGTGATTCGTGCCTATGGCGACGCCCGCGATGAAGCCGGTTTGAACGTGACCGCACACGCTTGGTGCGAAGCTGTTGTGCAACGGGTTCCTGATTTCGTCGATCCCGCGGGTCCCGCTTATCAGAATCCAGTGAATTCGTCGGTAAATCGAATTTTCGGACGACGCTTTGCGGTGGTTTCGTTCCGCTATCTCTCACAAAGTGAAATCTTATGACTTTTTTGATGAATCGTTTTTTTCAACGTTTTTTTGTTTGTGCGCTGAAATTCTGTCTTTTGTCGGGATGGGTTCACTCGGGTCGCAGTCATGCGGAAGAAACATTATCCTTGCGCCTCAGAGCCTTGTTGCTGGTGCCCGGAGGCACGGTGGCCTCACTGCATCCAATGGCAGGGGAAACGGTGAACCAAGCCGTGTCGATCGGTGCACGTGGTCTCAGTGAGCCATTTCGAGCGCCCGCTCGACTCTTCTCATTCGCCGTTCCTGACAAAAGCCAAGCAACCGGATATCGTGCTCTTGGCAATGTGACGCTGCCGGAGCAGGGAGATGACTTTATCCTTTTGCTGGAACCCGTCAAAGATACCTTCCGCGCCCATGTCATTTTGTCCAAGGAATCCCGTTTCGATGCGGACGCCTTGCTGTTTTTTAACGCGTCCGATGTGGTGATCGGCGCGTCCCTGGGCGGTTCCAAGGTGATCATCCCGCCGCGCAAATCAGTGTTCGGAAAACCTCCGGCGCAAGGAGAAAAGCCTTTTTATCAGGTGACTTTTTACTATCAGGAGGAGGGCAATGTCCGTCCGTTTTACGACACCCGCTGGCCTCATCGAAAAGACAGCCGCTGTTACATCTTTTTCTATCGCAGCGAAAACGGGCGCCTGACCTATCAATCCGTGGATGAGCGGATCATGCCGGATGCCAAGGCTGAGGTCCCGGTAACACCCTGAGTTTTTCTTGGTTCCAGATCCATTCGCAGCCGAGTAGGGCTGCTTGATCTCCGAGTTGCGCGGATACGATCTCGACATCACCACCGCATTGAATGCAGTACCGTTGCATGAATTCCCGCATTTTGGGGAGGATGGTATCGGCCGATGCCATGATCCCTCCGCCAACAATGACGCGGGCAGGATCGAAGGATTGGATGAGATTCAGCGCCAGTGCCGACCAGGCTTCGATGGCGAGTTCGCGCAGTTCGATCGCGAGCAGATCACCTTGTTCCGCTTCGGTGAATATCGTTTTGTAGTCGATCACTTCCACTCTTGAAAGTGAACTACGGGAAAAGCCCGGCATTTCCGCGGCCCGCTGAGGAATCGCCCAGGATGCGACGAACCCCTCGATGCAACCCGGCGCCACCCGATGGTGATCCGATGTTCCCAGATGGGTGATGGACAGACCCCCGAGATTACCGGCCATGCCGCTTCTTCCGCGCAGTGGCAGGCCATGCTGAATGATCGCGGTGCCGATTCCAGTGCCCAGCGTGATCATGGCGACATCGTCACAACCATTTCCCGCGCCGAACTGCCACTCGCCCAGAGCCGCGGCGCGCGCGTCGTTTTCCAACAACAAGGGTAGTCCGAATACGGCCTCGGCTCGCTGCGCAAAATCCTCTTGGAGTGCATCATCGAATTTGCCGAAGGTTCTGCTCGCACGTCGCAGTCCGGGTTCAATCACCATAGGCATGGCCCAAACCATTCCCTCAAGGTCACTGAGTTCACAGCCCGATGACCGGCACATTTCCTCGACCTCATCCTTGATCGCAGGCAGCCATTCATCTGACGTTCGCGAGGATGGGGATTTGACTTGGCGATACAATATTACATCGTTATTTTCAAGTAATCCTAATTTTACGATAGTTCCTCCAAAGTCCGCGGTGAGTATCATGGGTGAGAAATCGATGAGAGGGAATTTATTGAGGTGACTCCTCCCAGTTTCGTCCTTCGTTGGCGATGGCATCCAGATGCTTCATGTGCCCGAGGCTACGGGCATGAGGGATGTCCGGTGTCCACAATCGTCGCGGTGGTGCATTGCCCCAGGCCGGTCGATTCATTCCGACGTAGTGATCGAACATCACCGGTGGTTTGGCTTGGTGGTCGGAGATTGCGGCACAACGAATGGTGTCCAAAGAATCGTCGACCCGCAGGATGAAATGAAAGTCGTGCCAACCCTGGTCGGTGTGGCGTCGTGAGAAAGCCGGTGGCAATTCGGTATCTCCGGACCATGCCATCAGCGGTGAGCGGAGCAATGAGAATTGCCATTCATTTCCGTTCACACGGGAGCTGTAGGCATCAGGAGTATGCAGGCTCATGCTGTAGCCCTCACCTTGAACGCTGTCCCAGCCGCAGAACGGCATTTCGTCCTTGGTCGGGCAACGTTTTACGGATCCACCCGCCAGCCCGCTGTTCCAGCCGTCAGGCGCGGTTGCCAATTGCACCGGCATCTGCAGCATTTTGTATTGTTCTGAAAAAATGACTTGGACGTGGAGGTGGACTTCCGGTTGACCGGCATATTGCGTGACGGCGAGCCGGATGGCGGAGTTTCCGATTTTCCCCTCAGCGAACGAGCGCTTGCGAAGTGGTCCGTCGTCTTCGTTCATCCACTTCAGTCCTGCAAGTCGGGCTGAGATGGGTTCATTGAATCCCGTCTGATGGAAAACCCAAGTGTCGCCATGATCTTCGCGCAAATGGAAAGTCAAGCCATCAGCTCCGAGCAATTCACGGCCTTTCCAGCGGATTGAGCCGATGCCCGTGGTGTTTGTTGTCACTTCCAGATGGGTGGTGTCCCAGGCCTTGTTTTCCATGCAAGTGTTGGCGGCAGGCGCATGCGGTGAATCGCCGGATCGCAGTTGCAGGATGCGCTGACCCCGGGCGGGTATGCGAATGGGGAGAACAGCCCGGTATACCATGGGACCCATGTTAGGTTCGGAGGTGATCAGCTGAAAGGGGATGGCATTACCGTCTTCGTCGGCAAACCAACGATCGCCCCAATCATCGAAGTCGATGAATGGCTCGCACTCGACATGTCCGTCAAACTCCTGAGCGGAACCATTCAACAGAACCAGTCGTTGCTGGTTCTCGCCGGGAAGTGTGGCGCGAGCGTGGCGACGACTGATCCGCACAATTTCCTCCTCAGCCATGATGCACGCACGGCCCTGCATGTGTCGGCTGGAAATGTAAGAAGAGGGGATGCTGGTACCTGCCAGGATGTCGTGAAACTGGGTGAATGCCAGATCTTTCCATGCTTGATTGATGCGCGTGATGGAGACGTCTTTATCGACCTGACCGGTGGGGAAGGCGTTTGCCAATTCCTCGGCTTGTTCCAGCATCCGTTCGCCACGGTGCTGGATTTGCTTGACGTCATGCATGACGCTGTAACATCCCGGGAAAGTTTTTTGCAATTCGTAATCGACCACGGGCATCGCCTCGCGGCGGAGCTCTGCTTCCGCGAAAAAGTGATCCACTGTGCTGAAGCGCAGTTCGATGTCCGGCAGCGCGTGGCGATGCTCCAGCAGCCATTCAATGGTGGCCTTGGTAGGACCTCCGCCGTGATTGCCAAGACCGTAGAACATCATCGTGTGGCCGAATGCCGGATCAGCGGCTTTGACCGATAGATCGATCTGCCCGTGAAGATCATCGCTTCTCGTCACATAACAAGGCGCGATGCGGTAGCCGATGACCTCCGATCCACCGCAGCCCTGCCAGCGAAAAGTCTGGGCGGGCAGGCTCACCTGGTTTTCGTTAGGGCGGTGAAACACATAGCCACGGTAGCCGAATTCGTTCAGCAAGTCGGGCAGGGTGGCAGGGTGACCGAAAGTGTCGACATTGTATCCCACCTTGGGACTGATGCCGAACTTGTCCATGAAATAACGCTGACCCAGTTCGATTTGCTTGCGCCATCCGGCGGCCGTGGGGAGGTTGGCATCCGGTTGGATCCATTGTCCTCCAGCGATGGACCAGCGACCGGCCTCGACCAGTGCGCGCACCTCATGAAAAAGTCCGGGATCGAGATCTTCCACCCATTCGTAGAGCCAGGCTTCGCCGCGCGTGTAGCGGAACTCAGGATACTCGTGGCAACGGTCCACGGCGGAGCGAAAAGTGGCGAGCGCCTCGTCGACTCCGGCCTGCCAGTTCCATAACCAGATGGGATCAAGGTGTGCGTTGGCGATCAGGTGAACTACGGTCTTTGGCATAGGGGATGGGATAGGGATAGGATCTTATGATTCGGGTGGCACCATGTGTGCGCAAGCCGATAGAAACACAGAATCTCATTTGAGTAAACGATAAATCATCAAAACTGGATTTTATTTTGCCATTTTTTCATGGAAACAAATGGTTTTCCGATGGTGTAGTGAAATATTTTTTATCAGATGCAAAAAAAATCTTGCGAAACACCCATATTTTGATTAAACGTTAATTCAGCCGACGCGCGCACACGACTTTTGAAGCTTACGAGAAATCCATTTCCATGATTTTCTCATGGCATCGAGGTCGGTGATTCACGCGCAGGCTGCCAAAACCCAACCCGCCTGTTGCATCGAGCGTATTTTTTTCATGATCTAACAAACGTCTCAAAACTGTTGTAACCCAACCCGTCCAAAACCCAATCAACCCAAGTCACCTATGAAACCCAAATTCATGTCTCAGTCTGTGAAATTTGCCGTCATTTCGTTCACGCTCAGTGCGCCTTTTGCCTATGCTGGTCAAATCTGGGACGGCGGTGGCATTAATAACAACTGGACTTCTCCCGCTAACTGGGATGGAAATATTAGTCCGAATTGGACCCTTGCCGGTGGTATCACATTCGTGGGGGAGACCCGAACGAGCACGCTCAATAGCCTTACAGCGGATACTACTGTTGCTGGTATTAACTTTACCAACGATGGCTCCACCGGCAAGACGGCCGCGTTCAGTCTGACCCAGAACCGTCTGATACTCGGCGGTAACATCGTCACTACGGCTTCATCATCCACGATCACCGATAGCATCGGTCTTGACATGATTTTGAATGCAGCCCGATCGATCAATACGGGAGCGAACCACAATCTTACGATTAGCGGAATTATCAGTCAGGATGCAACGAATCGCAACCTCAGCAAATTGGGCGTGGGTATCCTGACGCTCAGCAATACAGCCAACACCTTCGCCGGCCAATTCCTCTCGGATGCCGGCACGGTCCGGGTTGCGAAGTTGGCTGATAACGGAAGTGCCAGCAGCCTCGGATCTGGCATTAGCCCAATTCGTTTGGGCAGTAATGCCACCGCCACCCTCGAATACATCGGTACAACCGACAGTAGCGCCAATAAGGTCATCCAAATTGGTACCAACACCGCCACCAACACAGGCAACGCGGCGATTCTCAATAATGGCACCGGCAAACTCACGTTCACCGCTGCCAATTTCAACTCCGATTCTGGTGGCACGATTACGGTAGCTCGTTCGCTGACTCTTGGCGGTAGCTACACGGGGGCGGCCAACGAAATCCAAGGCATCATTCGAGATCACAATACAGTCGGTGGGGGCACTGTCTCGCTTAGCAAGGAGGGGGCAAGCACCTGGACTCTTTCCGGTGTGAACACCTACACGGGAGCCACCAACGTCAATGCAGGCATTCTTGCTGTGAACGGTTCTCTGGCGAACACTGCCACCACGGTAGGCAACGGTGGCACACTCCAAGGCAGCGGTAGCATTGGCGGCTCTGTTACCGTGCTGGGAGGTGGCACGCTTGCTGCCGGTAATAGCATCGAAAGTTTGGCGACAGGAGCCCTGACTTTGGAAGCTCTCGCCAACTTCGAATACGAAATCAATAGTGATGCTGCACCCGGCGTGGCCGGGGATCTGACGTCAGTTACTGGCAACCTAGCCATCGATATGGGCAATGCAGCGATCCTAACACTGGGCGAGCTGGGAAGTGGCTCTTGGAGCATTGGTGAGAAGCTCACCCTCATCAGCTACTCGGGTCTTTGGAACGGGGGGCTCTTTCGCTACAATGGCAGCACGTTGGCTGATGATTCTGTTATCACTTTCAGCGGCATGAACTGGTTGTTCAATTACAACGATACCGCAGCCGGCACAAATTACACGAGTGATCTTACTGGTACAAGGTTTATGACCATGACGGCCATTCCAGAGCCAAGCGCTGCGCTTCTCGGTGGCTTCGGTCTGCTCGCTTTTTTGCGTCGTCGGCGTTAAATGATTCACAGTGCCCATATTTTTTCGCCCGTGCTGCAAATTTCAAGGTCAAGTGTCTGTAGAAGTGTTTCGAAAGCTGCAGAAAGATTCTGAAGTCTAACAAATCGCAGGAAAATCGAACATCCAAGCCAACCTCTGATTATCCAGTTCAATCTAACATAAAACCCAAAATTCCGAAAATGAAATCCAAGAAACAAAATCCATTTCTGACCGTTGCTATGACTGTTGCGAGTTTGGCATGCGTCACCTCCTCCGCCTTCGCAGCGAGTCCCTACACTTGGACTCCACTCGCTGCCGGTCCGTTTAACTGGAATAATGCAAGCAGCCAAAATAACTGGGGGCAGGGCTCGGCGAGTTTCCCCAATGCCGCTGACGACGTGGCGAATATGAATGTCAACCTCTCCGCCAACCAGACCGTCAATCTCAACCAGGTGATCACCGTTGGTTCTTTGACCATCGGCGACAACAGCGGCGCGCAGACCGAGACACTGGCGCCCAACGGCGGTTCCTTGACTTTTGATGTGGGTAGCGGTAGCGCCAACCTGATTCGCACTGCCACTGGTACCGGAGCCACCACCATTTCGGCTCCTATCGCTCTGAATGACAATTTGGTTGTCAGTCTTGCCAGCGGCACCGCCGCTTCCACCATGACCCTCTCCGGTATTATCTCAGAATCGGGTGGTAGCAAGACCCTGACCAAGGAAGGCAGCACGCTGACGCTGGTGCTCCAAGGTGCAAACACCTTTTCCGGTGGCGTGACCATTCTGAGCGGCACAGTGGATAGCAAGACCACCCAGACCACATTGGGCACGGGCACGTTGGTCATTGGAGGGCCCGGCGGCGTCAACCCCGTCTTCCAAACCGGCGTCAACAACGCCAACGCCGTCCAAGTCAACGCCAACACGACCGGCACATCGATCATCGCCGCAAACGGCACAGGTTCAGGATTCACCATGTCTGGAGCAATCACGTTGAATGGCAATCTCAATGTGCGGACCTTCAATGCTGGCACGACGGCCTCGGTAACCTTGTCCGGTGGTGTTACGGGCAGTGGCAATCTGCTCATCAACAATTTGAACAACGGCACCGGTGCGACTGGCAAGATCACGTTGTCGGGCACGGTTAACAACACGGGGACCGTCACCAGTCAAGGCACTGTCACCGGCACTGCTGGAAATGTGATCAGCGGTCCAATTGGCGCTAATGTCACCGGGGTGACCCAGAACAGTGCCACTTGTGCGCTCACACTGTCTGGTGCGAATCTTTATACGGGCCCTACCACCGTCAGCGCGGGCACTCTCATCCTGGGACATGCGAACGCCGCAAGCAACTCCAGTGGCGTGACGATTGCCGACATGGGCGCGCTCTCCCTGACCACCACCTCGAGCACGGTTAAGACCCTCACCTTTTCTGCCAACGGCAAATTGAATTTCAACGTCGCAGGCGGCGGCGCAAATCTCACGGTCAGCAACATCAACGGCGTCACCAACAGCGGCACGGCCGGATCGGTCACCATCAACATCACCGGCAGCGCTCCAGCCAATGGCACTTACCCGTTGATCACCTACAGCGGCGCGTTGCAGGGCAGCGGCTTCAGCGCCTACACTCTCGGCACCACTCCCCCGGGCAAAACCTACGAGCTGAACGATGCCGCCGGCGTATTGGAGTTGGTTGTCTCAGATCTTCCTGCCATGAAGTGGACTGGCCTCCAAAGTAGCGAGTGGAGCACGGCCGCCATCGACGGTTCCAAGAACTGGAACCAGGGAGCAAGTCCGGTGGATTACGCCGACGGTGAGCCCGTTACGTTCGACGACACGGCTGCCAATTACACAATTGACCTTTCTGTTGCTGATGTCACTCCGTCCAACGTTTCCTTCAATAACAGTGGCGCCACGCCCTACACACTTCAGGGTAGCAAGGCGATCGCAGGCACGACTGCGCTGACGAAGTCAGGAAGCCAGAATCTGATCGTTACCAACTCGAACACCTACACCGGCGACACAATCATCAACGCCGGCAAGCTGGAAATCGGCGGGGCCGCCGTGTTAGGCGCTACTGGCACTTATGCGGGAGCCATGACCATCGCCACCGGGGCGACCTTTGAAAAATCATCGAGTGGAACCCAAACGTTGAGCGGCGCGGTCACCGGCGGTGGCACCTTGAAAATGAGCAACGGAGGAATCACGTTGACGAACTCTGGCAATGGTTTCGGCGCCTTGGAGATCACCGGCGGTCGGGTGTTCATCAGCACCAGTGCTAGCGCGCTGCCTGCCGCCGCAACCACCTCCGTTACCAGCGGTGGCCTGCTCGTTTTTAATACCAGCGGCACTTATGGACAGTCGATCACACTTGGGAACAATGGCGGCATCTGTTCGCGCAACTCCTCGGGAGCAACCTTCAACAACGTCACCCTGCCCGGCAGTGGAACTGTCATTTTCAACAACGATGATTCCGCAACCAGGCTCCTGACCATCACCAAAGGCCAGACGCTTACAGGTGAATTGACTGTTCAGATCAGTGGCAATCGGATGCTCACTACCACGACCGAACTTGGTGCAGTGACCATGAGCGGAGTAATCAGCGGCAGTGGTGGTTTGACATTAAGCAGTTCCGGTAACTTCGGCAACGCCAGTCTTTACGGAACTGGCACGCTCAATCTGACGGGGGCGAACACCTTCACCGGTGCGACCACAGTCAAAAGCGGCAAGTTGGTCTTGGATGGCGGGACCAATCGTCTGGCTAGCACTGGCGCTGTAGTCCTGGGTGACGCCACTACAACTGGTAAGCTTGTTCTTGGCGGCACATCGCAGGTATCTCAAACACTCAGTGCACTGACGACGACTGGCTCGGGTGGATCGGTGGTGGGCGGAAATGCCTCCAACTCAACACTCTTCCTGAATATTGCAAGCAGCAACACTTTCGATGGCACCATCGGCGGCTCGGGCATCAATGAGAACAACCTTGCCCTCACCAAGCAAGGCGCGGGAACTCTGACGATCAGTAATACGGCAAATACCTTCGTTGGCCAGGTCCTCTCGGATGCCGGGACGATCCAAGTTTCCAAGCTGGAGGATAATGGAATCGCCAGCAGCCTCGGAGCCGGTAATAGTTCGATCCGTCTGGGTAGTAACGCCACGGCTACCCTTGAATACATTGGTATTACTGATAGTAGCACCAACAAAGTGATCCAAATCGGCACCAATACCGCTACCAACACGGGAAGTGCGACGATTCTCAACAATGGCAGTGGCAAACTGACTTTCACAGCCACCACATTGAATCAAGTGGTCGCTGGCGTAACGGTAGCCCGTTCGCTGACCCTTGGTGGTAGCTACACGGGTGCAGCCAATGAAATCCAAGGCGCCATAAAAGACCACAACGCAGCCGGAGGGGGGATTGTCTCGCTTACCAAAGAGGGAGCAGGCACGTGGGCGCTTTCCGGCGTGAACACCTACACCGGTGACACCACGGTCAACAGCGGTGTTCTTGCCCTCAAGGGCACGTCCATCGCGGATACCGGCAAACTCGTCATTGCGGGCGGCGCGGTGGACCTAACTAGCGCGGAGACCGTCGATAAACTCTTCTTTGGCTCCACGCAACAACCGGCTGGCATCTACAGTTCCACAAGTGTTCCTGCCGGTGCGACGATCACGACTTCCAGTTTCTCAGGCACCGGCACTCTGATCGTCACAACCGGCTCGGGGCTAACCTTCTCTTCCTGGATTACCGGAACATTTGCCAACGGGCAGGTGGATGCAGGAAAACAAGGCCCTGCGGATGACGCTGATGGCGATGGTATTTCGAATCTGATGGAGTTTGCGCTGGAGGGTATGGACCCGACTGTTTCAAATACGTTGGATGCCAGCAGCAATGGAACGACACTGACTTACAACAAGCGTCAGACACCGGCTGTGACGGGGATCACCTATGCCATCGAAGAGTCGACCGACCTGGGAGTTGCCGATGCGTGGACCGAGGTAAGTGGTAACAATTATGTGAACGGAGCAACGGAGATCTCCTACACATACAACCCGGGCACTCCGACGACAAATTTCTATCGCCTCAAGGTTAGCCAGTAAGGGCTTGTCGATCTTTTTCCCCATGAAAACAATTTCGAAGTAAAGGGTTTCTTCGAAAAAAGGAGTCCGTCGGTCCCACAACCGGCGGTCTCCCCATCCAAGATCTGATCCGCGATCTGAGGGTCTTCCCAGCCTGATCCATATCTCGATTCTTTACGCAGCAATGCGGTATCAAAATTTTTTGTCCATGCGAGTTGTGTGTCGCTTGCGGACAGTCTCATTTTTATCATCATGCCTCGCATTCTCATCCAAAACCGGGATTCCGGGCTTGTCAAATTGCGCAAGATTACCCATGCTCGACGTATGTCGACGAGCAACGGGGGAGCAAAATTACGAGATATCGCGGAGATACTCGGTTGCTCTGTGGCCACTGTCTCGAACGCCATCAATGGTCGTGGTAGGATGAGCGAGGAGATGCGCTTGCAGATTCTCGAAAAGTGTGCGGAATTGAATTTTGTTCCGAACTCCGCGGGACGTAGTTTGCGGTTGCAGCGGACCGATGCCGTGGGAGTGATCTATGCGCCTTCATTTGCCGAGTTGTTCGGTAACGTCTTCTACGCGCGGATCATGGAGGGCTTGGCGGAGACGTTCGCCGAAGCGGGTCTGGATCTCGTGCTGGGAAACCGCAGGGATCTTGATGGCATGCCTTCGATCGTCAGGCAGGGCAAGGTGGACGCTCTGGTCGTCCTCGCAGGTGTGTTCACAGCAGCTGATTATGAGGTGCTGCGGAACTGTCCTGTGCCATTGTGCATCGTGGATGGTTATGTCCGCTCATTTGATGCCGACTCTCTCACCAGTGATGGTTTTGGCGGCGGACACCAGGTTGCCGAGTATCTTTATCAACAAGGTCATCGTCACGTGGTGATGACCGCTTACCGCAGTCCTCTTTATAACATCGAACAGCGCATCGCCGGATTTTTTTGTGGTTTGCGGTCATGCGGTATGAAGGCAAGTGAAGTGGAATCTCTCATCCGTGTGGATCATGATCACGAAGCCGCTGAAGCACTCATACGGCGACTCAAGGCACCGAATCCTCCGACAGCTGTTTTCGCAGTCAATGACACGATGGCCCTTCACCTCATGGATGCATTGGATCAAGCTGGTTTTCGCATACCGGAAGACATTTCGGTGGTAGGCTTCGATGATGATCCCGCGGCCGTTCGGGCACGCCCATCGCTAACAACCGTGGCTCTCAAAAAACGCGACATTGGTGCCGTGAGTGCCCAATTGGTGTTGGAGCGACTTGCTCATCCCGAAAAATCAGTTGTACATCAGGTACAACCAACCAACCTTGTTATCAGGGATTCCGTTTCCAGACTCTGAGATCACATGGAATTATCGCATCATAAAGCATTGAAGAAAAAACGTTTAATCTTTGAGGTTTTTCGCTACTTTGTCGTGGTCGCAGGATGCTCCGTCATGAGGTTTTTTGCTGTGGCTGTTTTGATGTTGTTTTCTTGTATGGATGTCTTTGCGATGCGTGGACCGAATGTCATTTTGATTCTCACGGACGATCAAAGTCCACAAAATCCGCCAACGCCGGAATATCCCCATCTGATTTCGCCGAAAGGATTTGGTTTTGGCGGCGACAAGGTTCTGACTCCGAACATGGATCGTCTCGCTCGCGAAGGTGTGGTGATGACCAATGCGAATGTGAGCTGTCCGGTCTGTTCGCCTTCCCGTTACACCACATTTACAGGGCGCTATGCTTCCCGCAGCAGAGGAGCCATGTTCAATCGACTTTTTCCTTCGGGCATGATGTCCCGTCCCGAAAACAATGTGGAACTTGGTGCGGAAGAAACATCCTTGCCTCGTCTTTTGCAACAGGCAAACTACACCACAGCATGGGTAGGGAAATGTCACATCCTGGAGCAAGAGATCCTCGAACATCCCAAGCGATGGGGAAGTGATCTTGCCCCAGGGCTAAGAAGATACCCACTGGAAAGCGATCCTCGTACCGATCCGGTGACCAATCAGGCGATGCGGGACAACCAAAATTGGTGGCGGGCCCGCATTCGAAAAGTGGGCTTTGATTGGGTCGGTGCGGTTTATCCCGGCAATTTGCTGGAGCTTTATAACAAGCCGTCGAATGTTCACAATGTCGAATGGACAACTCGATCCGTTCTCGATTACTTGGAGTCTCGCTCTCCTCAAGATGAGAAGCCATTTTTCCTCTACTACGGAACAACCATACCGCATGGTCCTGACCCGTGGGCGAAAACAAAAAAAGGTTACATCAATTCTTTGGATGCCGATCCTCATTACACCGGAGAGGGATATCGGAAGGATCTGGACTACTCCTTCATGCCATCGCGTGCAGCCATCAAACGCGAAGTCATCGAGGCAGGGTTTGAGGAGCGGCATGCTTGGATCCGCTGGTTGGATCATTCGATCGGAGCGATTCTCCGCAAGCTTGATGAACGCGGTCTTGCCCATGACACCTTGATCATCGTCAGCTCCGATCACGGTACGTGGAGATACGGCAAGACAACCTTGTATGAGGGAGGGCTCAAAGTCCCCTTGGTCATGCGCTGGCCGGCAACCATCCGCAAAGGCTCCACGTATCCGCATCTCGTCTTGAATACAGATTACGCTGCTACCGTTCTGGATCTTGCTGGAGCGGAATTGCCGAAGGATCATGTGATGGATGGGATTTCGCTCGCCCCCGTGATCCGCGGACAGGTTTCCGGGCCATTGCGCCAGGAAACTTTTCACGAGATCGGTTTCGCACGCGCGGTCAAGACAGCGAAGTGGAAGTATATCGCGGTGCGCTATCCGCAGGACATGCGGCGTCGCATCGATGCCGGGGAAAAATTCCCCGCCTTTGGTGACGCGCCTTCCCATCCTCTGCCGTATCTGGTGGCCAACAACCATCTGGGATACTTCAGTTCCCGCTACAACCCGAACTATTTTCAAGCGGATCAGTTGTATGATTGGGAGTCTGACCCGCAGGAGAAAAACAATCTCTTCCACGAGAAACCTGAAATTGTTTCCGATCTGCGAGCGCGTCTCAAAAAACATCTAGCAACTTTTCCCAACCGGCCCTTCGGAGAATTCCATCCATAATTTGATATGAACACAACCAGCTATTTCGGAATCATCGACTACATTTTCATGGGACTTTATGTTCTCATTCTCATTTTCCTGGGATTCTATCTTAAGCGTCTCGCGTCCAAGAGTTTGGACAATTACATTTGCGGCGGAAAAAATATTCCCTGGTGGGCGATGGGGGTCTCTGGTATGGCAAGTTTTCTGGATCTTGCCGGCACTGCCGTGATTGTATCTTTCCTCTTTTTGTTAGGGCCCAAGGGGCTTTTTGTGGAATTCCGTGGTGGTGCGGTTCTTGTGCTGCCCTTCATGATGCTGTGGACCGGGAAATGGCATCGACGTTCCGGATGTCTCACCGGCGCGGAGTGGAACATTTACCGGTTCGGTGATTGCTGGGGCGGAAGAGCCTCTCAATTGATGGGAGTGATCGCCACGGTGTTGACCACGATCGGTATGCTGGCTTATCTGATCATTGGCGCGGGAGTTTTCCTGTCGACATTTTTGCCGTTTTCCCCCGAAGCCTGCTCGCTGACGTTGCTGATCATGGCGACGCTTTACACCATGATGTCAGGATTCTACGGGGTGATCTTCACCGACTTGTTTCAGGTGGTGATCATCCTCATCGCAGTCGTGTATATTTCGGTGAAGGCCTTTTGTGGCGTGGCTGACGTAGCTGAAATTTCCGAGGTTGCCATGAAAGTCACCGGCAGTCCTGATTGGATCCATGGTTCGCCCCAGTGGACGGTGCATGTGCCGAAAGGCTATGAGGCATACAAGCATCTGCTCATCTTTTCGTCTTTCTATCTGATTCGCACGATTGTGGCCGGACTGGGTACGGGTGCGGATCCCCGCTATTTCGGAGCCAAAAATGATGCGGAGTGCGGCAAACTCTCGATGCTGTGGACCGTCCTTATGACGGTCCGTTGGCCTATGATGATCGGCATTGCGGTGATGGGCCTCTACATGGTGAACGATCTTATCCCTGATCAAACCAAGATGAAGGAGGCGGCCACCATGATTCAGCAGGCGTTTCCGGATGCGACAAAACCCGGCTGGGGAACGCTGATCTCCTCGATTGCCAATGAACCGGGACGTTATGATCCCCAGTTGATCGCATCGCTGAAAACATCGCTGGGAGAGAGCCAATGGGTGGAAAAAATGAATTTGCTGAGTTTTGAAGGCACGGTGAACCCGGAGAAAATTCTCTCCGCCGTGTTGGTTCTCGCAGTGGCCGAAGGGATGCGAGGTGTATTGGTGATCGCGTTGATCGCGGCTGCTTTGTCGACATTCGGCAGTTGGGTGAACCTGGCAACCGGGCAGTTCGTGAACGATTTTTATAAAAAATGGGTAAGGCCCAAGGCGCAGACCAAGGAATTGATTTATGCAAGCTGGGGGACTGTGGTGGGCATTGTTGCTTGCAGTTTCCTGTTCTCCCTCACCTTGGAAAGCATCAATGATATCTGGGGATGGATGATGATGGGTTTTGGTGCTGGTTTTCTCGTGCCAGCTTTCCTGCGGCTTTACTGGTGGCGTTTTAATGGCGCGGGAAGTGCGATCGGGACGCTGATCGGTATCCTCGCGGCATTCCTCCAGCGTTGGATTTGGCCCGATCTGAATGAAATCTGGCAGTTTGTTTTTGTCCTTACTGTGGGCTTTGTGAGTTCGGTGACCGTTGCCCTGATGACAGAGCCGACTGACGCAGAAATACTTCGCAAGATGTATCGTGAAACACGACCCTTTGGTGTTTGGGGACATCTCAAGAAAACCTTATCTCCGGAAGAATGGATCCATGTGTCGCGGGAGCATCGCCGGGATCTGATCGCATTGCCTTTTGCTCTTGTATGGCAAACCACCTTGTTTCTCGCGCCGATGCTGTTGATCATTCACAACTGGCAGGGGTTTGCTGTATCAGGGATCATCTGCCTTGGTTCTTTCGCCGCCATTTGGTTTTTCTGGTATCGCCATCAACCTCGGGAAAATTTCCCCCATACTTCCGATGAAAAGTCCGTCAATTAAATCAATGAAATGGATTGCCTTGTGGGCCATAGTCCTGGGCTCCTGCCAAAAGCCGCAAAACGAGCCCGTGAATAAGGTGGAACATCGTGTTGATCCCTCGACTCTCACAGGAAAGGTCATGTGCGGATATCAAGGCTGGTTTCGCACTCCCGGTGACGGAGAGGGACTGAATTGGAAGCATTACCGCAATCAAACCAGCCTCGAATTCAAAAATGGCGAAGCAGGGATCGAGTATTGGCCCGACGTATCGGAGTTGGGTGAGCACGAGCGCTTCGATACGCCATTTCGTCATGCCGATGGTAGTGTCGCTCAAGTATTCAGCTCAGCGGTCCGCGACACGGTGGTGAGGCATTTCCAATGGATGCGTGATTACGGAATCGATGGTGTTTTTGTGCAGCGTTTCGCAACAGAGGTGACGTCGGCCGAAGGAGGAAGGTCCCGTGGTCAGGAAGCGTCTTCTGTCAATCGGGTATTGGAGCATTGCCGTGTTGGTGCGAAGAATCACGGCAGAACTTATGCGGTCATGTATGACCTGACCAGCATGTCCGCAAATCGCATTTCCTCCCTGCATGATGACTGGCGTTTTTTGGTGAAGGAAATGGGGATACTCAGCGATGAATCCTACCAAAAGCATGCGGGAAAACCTGTGATCGCGCTGTGGGGCGTGGGTTTCAGCAAGCGCGACTATGGACCTGATGAAATCCGCAAGTTGATTGATTTCTTGAAAAACGATCCTGAGTGCGGTGGCGTGACAGTGATGCTAGGAGTTCCTACCCATTGGCGCTCCGGAACTCGTGATGCCGGTCCATGGCAAGAATGGGAGCCCATTTATCTTGCGTCCGATATCATTTCTCCCTGGACGGTCGGTCGGTTCAGCGGAGTCAAGGAGGCTCAGCGCTACGCGGATGAGTTGGCGAAACCGGATCACGATTGGTGTGTTGCCCACAGCAAGGAATTCATGCCTGTGGTTTTTCCGGGGTTTGCCTGGTCGAATCTGAAAAAGGGAACCAAGGAAAATCCCGATGCTCTGATCGATCGGGAAGGCGGGCAGTTCCTTTGGTCTCAGTATGATGCACTGGTGCGTAAAGCAAATGCCACCATGGTCTATCAGGCGATGTTTGACGAGCTGGATGAGGGAACTCACATATTCAAGTCGACGAACCAACCTCCTGTAGGCGAAAGTCGTTTTCGAACTTACGGCAAACTTCCCAGTGATCATTATCTCTGGATGGTCGGCGAGGCGGCGAAGCGAGTGCGCGGAGAGCTCCCGTCCCATCCGGAAATGCCTGCTCGCGAGTCGCTTCAACCTGCGAAAAATCCATGATTCAGAGATTGGTTTCTTTCGGGGCTTGCCGTTCTTGTGATCGGTGGATTGTATGTTTCCGATCGACCCTTTATTGTCCCTGTTGAACTCGATGATTCACATTATTGGAATTGTCCGCGGGGAAAGCCCAGAAAACTGATAAGATCATTGTGACTATACCCAGAAAATGAAAGATCGATCCAGTCATATCCGCCTTCTCTTGTGCGTTGTCGTATGTAGCGCATGGTCTGTGATGATGCATCATTCCGCCGGTGCTCCTGCGTCGCGCCCGAATGTCATCTTCATCATCGCTGACGATCTACGTCCCGAACTTGGTTGCTATGGTGCGGCCGAGGTGAAATCACCGAATATCGACCGCCTTGCCGCGAAAGGAATGCTCTGTCGGAAGGCCTACGTTCAGTATCCAGTCTGCAATCCGAGTCGCTCGTCTTTTTTATCAGGGTTACGACCCGATGAAACCGGCATCGTTTCGAATGATATACCGTTCCGCACCAAGCTTCCGGAGTTGGTGAGCCTGCCCCAGTTGTTTCGTCAGAACGGCTGGTTTACCGCCGGAATTGGCAAGGTTTTTCATCTCGGTTGCGACGATCAAGGAAAGCCGGCGATGTTCCGTGATCCCAAGTCATGGGATCATTTTTTTGACAAATCTCTTGAGCAACCCGGCAATGACCGGACCGGAGAGGGTCGCAATCTCACCGATGGACGTCTCAAGTGGTGTGAATGGAGGGCGGCGGAAGGTGGCGATGAAAAGCAGCCCGACGGCTTGAACGTCAGTGAGGCTCTGCGTGTTCTTGAAAATCACCACGATCAGCCGTTCTTTCTATCGCTGGGCATTCATAAGCCGCACGATCCTTTCATCGCGCCGAAGTCATACTTCGACCTCTACCCCAAGGATTCGATCAAACTCCCGTTAGAGCCACCGGACCGTAGTCCCCAGATGCTCTATGCGATTCCGAATCGTCTTGACTTTGCTGGTTTTTCTGATTCAGAGAGACGAGAATTCAAACGTGCTTATCATGCGTGTGTCAGCTTCGCCGATGCCCAAGTCGGGCGGGTTCTTGATGCGCTTGATCGCTTGAAATTGTGGGATAACACGATTGTCATCCTGATCGGTGACCACGGCTACCATCTTGGTGAGCATGATTGGTGGAACAAGGTGACCGTTTACGAATGGGGCACCCGCGCGCCGTTGATCGCCTGGGTGCCCGGGGCAAATGGTATGGGAAAAGCGACTGACGCGTTGATCGAATTCGTCGATCTCTATCCAACTCTGGCTGATTATGCAGGTCTTGCAGCTCCGCACCAACTTTCCGGCACCAGCTTGCGTAAGGTTTTTGATGATCCTTCCCTGCCTAGTAAACCCGCCGCATGGAGTCAGGTCAATCGAGGTAAGATGATCGGTCGAAGTGTGCGAACCACACGTTGGCGCTACACGGAATGGGGACCGAATGGGCGGGAGGGTCGTGAACTTTACGACCACGAGCATGATGACGGCGAATACCGGAACCTGGCTGAGGTTCCGGAGCTCGCGGAGGTCAGGGCGGATCTGGCAAGATTGCTGGCCCGTGGTTTTCCTTCGAAACAATGATCAAATCATGATATATTCCTTCTTCGCTCGATCCTTTCATACCATAACGCTGGTCGGCATTTGGTTATCCTTCTTTTTGCTGTTTCCCTCCATGGGCATGGGTGCGTCCGATCGCCCGAATTTTCTGGTCATCCTGACTGACGACCAGGGCTGCGGTGATGTCTCGGCTTATGGTTCCGCCGATGTGCATACGCCAAATATCGACCGCATCGGCGTTGAGGGCATGCTCTTTACCGCGATGCGTGCGAACGCCACGGTGTGCTCACCCTCCCGTGCGGCGCTGTTGACGGGCTGTTACGCAGACCGTGTCGGAGTGCCCGGTGTGATCCGCACGCGGGCGGAGGACTCGTGGGGTTACCTGGATCCTAAAACGCCGACTCTCGCGAATCTGTTAGGCAGTGTGGGATATCACACTGCGATCATTGGCAAGTGGCACCTTGGATTGGAGTCTCCTAACACGCCGAATGAGCGTGGCTTCCATCATTTTCATGGATTTCTGGGCGACATGATGGAGAGCTACACGACACACCGTCGAGAAGGTAAAAACTACATGCGTCATAACAAAGAGGTGATTGAGCCTGTGGGACATGCCACCGATTTGTTTTCCGACTGGGCCATCGCCTATCTGCGTGGGCGGGCGAAATTGCCGGATCAACCGTTCTTCCTGTATCTCGCCTACAACGCTCCCCATTTTCCGATCGAGCCGCCTGCGGAGTGGTTGTCGAAAGTGAGGGCGCGGGTACCTCAGTTGGATGATATTCGTGCAAAAAATGTCGCATTTGTTGAGCATCTCGATTCGGGGATCGGGCGCGTGCTTGCTGCTCTGGATGAATGCGGATTGGCGCGGAATACGGTCCTTGTTTTCACTTCCGATAACGGTGGTTCCCTGCCTCATGGTCAGAACAATCAGCCGTGGCGCGGTGGCAAGCAGGATCACTACGACGGAGGAATCCGGGTTCCATTCATGGTGCGCTGGCCTGCGGCCATCCCTCCGAATTCTCGTAGCGATTATAGCGGTCTGCTATTCGATCTGTTTCCCACATTCGCTGAAATTTCCGGTGCAAAGTCTTCGCGGCAAATCGACGCACGCAGTTTGTTGCCCATCTTGAAAGGAGGTGGTTTGAACGAATCACGCGAGTTGTATTTCGTGCGTCGTGAGGGAGGGTTCCAATACGGTGGTAATTCCTATGAGGCTTTGATCAAGGACAACTGGAAAATTCTTCGCAATGATCCGTTCAGTCCATACGAGCTTTATCATCTCGGGAATGATCCTTTCGAGACGAAGGATCTGGCGCAGAAAAATCGTATTATGTATGAAAAACTGGCGGCAGCGCTACGTCAGCACATCCAGCGCGGAGGTGCGACTGCATGGCAAAAACAAGCCCCTTGATTGGTGGTCCGTTACATTTTCTTATGTGGAAAAAACGCCGTTCGAATTGATTCGGCATTGAGTTGTGAAACGGTGCTTGCAGGGGCTTTCGAGAGTGTTTCGGCGATCCGCCGCAGCATGCCTGCATGAAGATCCGGATGAAAGGAATCCAGTAGAGATAATGGCAGCGATCTCTGGTCAAGTGAGAGAGCTTGTGCCAACCAATTCGCGGCATCGTGTGATTCACCTCCTTGTATGATGCGTACGCGTGAGGGTTCTTCGCAAGCGATTTTCAGAAGTTCGCTTTGTGCGGATGAGCTTTGCTCCGAAAATTCCAGCGTATCAATCAGGATGCCATCGTAGAGAAGGGGATGTCGGATGCCGTGGCGGGAGAGATGCTCGCTGATGTGTGGAATGGCTCTGCCGATGAGCGGGCGTTGCCAGGCGATTGCTTCCACAAAAGCCATGCCGAATCCTTCCTGAACCGAGGTGCTGAGAAGGTGTGTGGTCTTTGAGATAATGTCATCGAAACGTTCCGCATGATCGCGGTTTTCCGCGATCGCCCAGTCGACGGGCAAATCGAATTTTCGTGCTGTTTCCTGCCAATGTCCATAGTTCGACTGATGCATGGATTTTCCCGGGCCCAGTGTTGTGGAAAATCTTGTGCCCCTGGGCGAGAGCGCGGCAAGCAGGAGCATTTCACCGATGTTTTTGCGTGTGATTGCCCGAGTGGGATAGATGACGCGTGCGGATTGGCACTGGGGAAAGGGTAAGGGGAAGGGGCGTGGGGAGACAGGATTTTCAATCACGGTCACCTGCTCAGCGGGAAGGCCAGCGGCTCGTAAGATGCTTTCATCGCGCGGTGTAAGAACGACGTAGTGCAATCGTGCGCCGCACGGAAACCATGCGGGTCCGCCGGACAGAAGTTCCAGGTTTTGTGGGCGGTCATCTTCGGCAAAATCGTGAATGTGGAGGATGATGCGTTCGCCGCTGTGGGCCATTTTGCCGATGACCTCGGCCATTCGCGGATGACAACCAAGAGTGGGATTGTGAATGTGCCAGATATGAGGACGCGGCAGATCCTTTACGAGCAAGCGAAGTAGATCATCATGCAATTCTTGGGCAGTCGGACTGGCGTAGTCGAGAGATGGTAGTGTGCGATGTTCGCCGGTAACAGCTGTTTCGGGACCAGCACTGATGGTGACGAATGGCAGGTGCATGCGATCGAAGACTGCGGTTTGCTGCTGAATGACTCGCGTGACCCCACCGGGGCGCAGGTGGTAATGAACAAAAAGGTGGGTCATTTCACATGGTGAGCATTTTGCTTTTTTCGCATTGGAGAGCTTGGTTCCAAGTGCTAAGAATCTTGTCGCATGGAAGCGGAAGAAGCAAGAAAAGTTCTGGGCTTGTCGTCGGATGACGACTGGAGCGCCCGTGAGTTCTTGTTTCAGGGCGTGCGCGATCAATTGGCTGAGCTGGTGCGAACATCTCCTACGGAATCGATGGAGGAACGCCACCAGGATGTCTTGATGGAATTTGACCGTGCCATGGCATTTTATCGGGAGAAGCAGGGCATTGACGCAACTCTGATGGAACGATCCGATCCGCTGGAGAAGAAGCTGCCCCCAACGGGAGCAATACCCGCGCGCGGGTCCTCTGTTCTATTCCGTTGGCTATTGTTTGTGATGGTCTTGGCAGGTGGCGGATTTTTCTCCTGGAAAGAATGGCAACGCAGGCAGGAGGAACAGCGCCAGCGGCAGATCGTGCAGTGGCAGAATCAAGCTGAGGATCATTTGCTCAAACGTCGATGGCAGGAGGCTTCGCAGCTTTATCAACGCATTCAGACGCTCGAACCTAAGAGCAGGATTTCCCAGATGGGGCGTCGCAGCATTGAAGCGGGGATGTTGGAGGAAAAAGAACAATATCTCGCCTACTGGGAGGGTGAGGCGATCGCCGCTTTTGAGGGGAGCCGATGGCAAGAGGCATTGGTTGCGATTGCCAAGGTCCATGAAATGCAACCGCGCCATCAGGAGATGACGGCGCTTGTCAAAAAAATCCGTTTCATGCAAACGGCGGGGATTCGTCAGCAGTGGAAGGATCAGGCGCAGAATGCGATGGATCAACGTCAGTGGGCGACAGCGCTGGGGTGGGTCGAGAAAATTTTACGAGAGGAACCGGACTATGAGCAGGCGAAGCTGTGGAGACTTGCGGCAGAGGATGGACAAAAGACCGACGAGGCGAATCGGCGTCGGGCTGCCGAACTCTATCAACAAGCGAAGCAAATGGATCAGGGGCGCTATGATCCGCGTGTGCTGGAAATGATCCGCGAAGCGAAAAAACTCGCACCTGATGACACGGAAGTGGCGGCTCTCTATGACAAGATTGCGAGTTACACACGCACGATCCGTGTGCCCGAGGATTTTCCGAAATTGCAAGCGGCCTTCGATGCCGCGCAGCCGCAGGATCGGATTGTCATCGCCGCAGGTGAATACGAGGGACCATTTGTGCTTGATGTGGCTGTGATGCTGGAGGCGGTATCGGGCGAGGTGATTTTTTCCTGCCCTTCGGAAACCGCTCCCGCATTGACCTTGAGGAAAAATTCGCAGGGCACGCAGATTAAGGGCTTGCAGTTCCGGCATACCTCGATGAACGCGGAGGCCGAACGATACTCCACGGTCCTGCTGGCGGGAGCCAAGGTCAACTTCGAGGCCTGTCGTTTTTCGAGAGCCGCGGGTCATGGACTGGCGGTGGTTGCCGGCGCGGAACTGACCGTGGATCAGTGTCGCTTCGAGGATAACGGCTGGAACGGCATCTCGATCCAGGATGCGGGCAGTCGCGCGGTGGTCAGGAATTCCCAAATGATCGCTAACATCCATCACGGCATCGAGGTATGGAATCAGGCCGCCGCCACGCTGGAAAACAACCGTTGCTCGGACAATTGTCTCAACGGTATTTTGATCGATACCACCGCTGCGGTGAACGTGAAGGGCAATCAACTTTCCGGAAATCGCGACTATGGCATGGTGCTACGCCAGTCGGGCGGGGGCATGGTGGATGGCAACCGTTTTGCCTCCAATTTGTTAGGGGGCATGGTGGTGGCGAAAGGGGCAGCGGCTGCGATTTGTGAGAACAATCTTTTCGGGAAAAACGAGGGCCCGGCACTTTCCCTGGGGGACGGGGTGGTGAGCGCCCGATATACCAAAAACCAGTTCGCGGAGCCGATGGACAAAGCGATCCGGCTGCAATTGCCCGTGGAATGAATACCGCGGTTCTTCCTCCAAGAAGCCTGTGCTTTACAATTCCTTCTTGCTATGGCAAGCGTGCGGTGCGATGTCAGAATTACCCAAAGGATACGAACCGAAGGATGTGGAAGCCAAGTGGTATGCCGCATGGATCGAGGGCCGTTGTTTTGAAGCGGATCCTGGATCCAGCAAACCTGCGTATTCGATTGTGATTCCTCCACCGAACGTAACCGGCATTCTCCATCTGGGGCACGTGCTGAACAATGCACTGCAAGACATTTTGGCGCGCCGTGCCCGACAAAAAGGCTTCGAAGTGCTGTGGCTTCCCGGCACCGACCATGCAGGAATCGCCACGCAAACGAAAGTGGAGCAACTCATCCGCAAGGAAGAGGGCAAGACCCGCCGCGACCTCGGACGCGAGGAATTCCTAAAACGGGTGTGGGCTTGGAAGGAGCAATACGGCGACATCATCATCGGTCAGTTGAAACGTCTGGGCTGTTCCTGCGACTGGAGCCGTGAGCGCTTCACCATGGATGCCGACTACACCCGCGCGGTGCAGGACGTGTTCGTGAAGTTGTTCGAAAAAGGCCTGATCTATCGCGGTTTGCGCATGGTCAACTGGTGCCCTGTCTCGCTCACCGCACTGAGCGACGAGGAGGTGATTCCCAAGCAGCAAAATGGCAAGTTTTACACGATGCGTTACGAAGTCGTGGAAATCCCCGGACGTTTTCTGGAAATTTCCACCACACGTCCGGAAACACTCATGGGCGACACGGCCGTGGCGGTTCATCCACAGGATGAGCGTCACCAGGATCTGATCGGCAAGCATGTGTGGCGTCCGTTTCCTCGTGCGCCGATTCCCATCATCGCCGATGAAGCGGTCGACAAAGAATTCGGCACCGGTGCCCTGAAAGTCACGCCCGCCCATGATCGAGTGGACTTCGAGATCGGGCAACGTCACGACTTGCCCATCATCGATGTTCTGCATCCCGATGGTCGCATCAATTGTCCCGATTGCCCCGAATTCGACGGGCTCGACCGCTTCGTAGCTCGCAAGCTCGCCGCCAAAAAGCTCGCCGAGCTCGGTGCCTTGGTCAAAGAGGAAGACTACTCGAACAATGTCGGCTTCAGCGAGCGCGCCGATGTGCCCATCGAACCACGCTTGTCGTTGCAATGGTTCCTGCGCTATCCTTCGGTCGATCGCACGGCTGCAGCGGTGGAAAATGGCGAGATCGTTTTCCGCCCTGAGCGTTGGAAAAAGACCTTCTCGCACTGGATGGAAAATCTCCAGGACTGGTGCATCAGTCGTCAATTATGGTGGGGACATCGCATCCCGGTCTGGTATCGCAAAGAGAAATCCGAGGCCTTGCAAAGTGCCGAGAACCTCGATCTAACGGATCGACAAAAAGGCGACATCCACGTCGGCACACAGCCACCCGCCGATGTCGAAAACTGGGTGCAGGATGAGGATAGCATGGACACCTGGTTCAGCTCGTGGCTGTGGCCCTTCGCGACCATGGATGACGATACCCGCAAAAAATTCTATCCCACCAACGACCTTGTCACGGGCCCGGACATCATCTTTTTCTGGGTCGCGCGCATGATCATGGCGGGCTATGAGTTCATGGACGAACTGCCCTTCCGCAACGTCTATTTCACCTCTATCATCCGCGACTTGCAGGGTCGTAAAATGAGCAAACAACTCGGCAACTCTCCCGATCCTCTCGACCTCATGGATCAGTTCGGTGCGGATGGTCTGCGCTTCGGTTTGCTGCGCATCGCGCCCGTGGGCAGCGACGTGCGCTTTGATGAATCCCAGGTCGAGGAAGGTCGCAACTTCGCGAACAAAATTTACAACGCCTGCCGATTCCGTCAAATGGCAAGCGAGGGCGGAGTCAAACCATTGCCACCGCTCGATTCACTGCGCCCCTATCACATCGACATCATGGCGAAGGTCGATGCTCTCGCTGTGCAGTTAGAGGATTCGTATGCTGAATACCGCTTTGGCGAGATCGCGCAGAAAATGCATGAGTTCCTGTGGAGCGAGCTCTGCGACTGGTTCCTCGAAGCCGTCAAAGGCGACCTCCGGCAAAATGCCAGTGCCGACGACCGCGATCGTACGCTCGCCGTGTTCGATGCAGTCATGAGCCGCTTCCTGCAACTGCTGCATCCTTACATGCCGCACGTCACCGAAGAACTCTCCGCACGCATGGGCTACGTGCCACAGGGCGAATTCCTGATGAACCAGAACTTGCCGGAGCAACCGCTCCTCGCCGGATTCGATGCCACTATCGCCCAGCAACAAGCCGCCGCCGTCTACGAAGCCACCGGACGCATGCGCAACCTGAAATTCGAATACAACGTAGCGACCCGTCGTGATGTTGGATTCATCGTGAAAAACGCACCATTATGGTTGGCGCATGAAATCGACGTTCTCGCCTTGCTGGCGGGAGCAGGGGAGATTCGTATCGATGGCGCTTATGAATCGCCCAAGGGCACGCCGGTTTCCATCACGCCGGTCGGGGAAGTCTATCTTCCGTTAGAAGGCCTGATCGATGTCGAAGCGGAAAAAATCCGTCTCGGAAAAGAAATCGAAAAACTCACCAAGGAAGTGGCGAAATGCGACGCCAAGTTAGGCAATGCGAGTTTTATCGAGCGCGCTCCCGCTGATGTTGTAGAGCAAGAAAAGGCTCGTCTTACTGAGTGGAAAGGGAAGCTATCCCAACTCGGTGAGATGCTTGATGCTCTCAAGTAATTGTCTTCTCTTCTATGCAGCGTATTTTTCGCCTCATCGTGCATGAGCAAAATATGCGCAGCATAGAGCAGTTGGCGGGTAGATCGATTTAACGGATTTTCCTATCTTCGCGCTGTGACCGGAGCCATGTCTGGTTCCTAACAACGATAAGAGGGATATGAAAACAACCACAGCGATTCTTACCTTTGGAGCTGCCATGACAGCAATACTTACGGCTGGCACGGTCGAGTCTCTGATGACAAATAACAGTTGCGAGACCATTGATGCCGTTGCCTCAGCGATCCGCCCGATCAGCAATCCTACCTTGTTTGATCTGGCATTGCCACGCACGAATGCCCATGCGATTTTCATGAATCAACAGCTGCCGAGCCGTGCCGCGATTGCCGGTGGTGGCTCGGTGCCATTGGATGGCGACATGCAAGTGTATGCGCTGCAATTGGAATATGCCATGAACGAACGATTGTCGATTGTGGCCACCAAGGATGGTTATGTGAATTTCGATCCCGACACCACGTTATCGGATGAAGAAGGATTCGCCAATCTCGCCGCAGGTGTGAAGTATGCTTTGATTTTTCAGCCGGAAAATGGTTTTGCGCTCAGCGGCACGGCGACGGTGGAAGTTCCCACGGGCAGCGCAGGAATCACCCAGGGCTCGGGTGATGGGGCCGTGAATCTTATTCTTTCCACACTGAAGACGACAGATTGTTGGCAGCTCGCTGGTGCGGCGGGAATGCACGTGCCTTTTGATCGGGATGCCGAATCCCTGACATCATTTGTGAGCACACATGTGAGCTATGAAGTGTGCCAGTATTTCATCCCGTTGCTCGAAGTGAACTGGTATCACGTCATCAATGATGGCGATGGAGGCCAACGATATGACGAGCAACTCGGAGGAGGTTTGCCGGGAGCGATTGCTTTTGAAGGCGGCGACCTCTTGAACTGGGGCGCGGCGAATGCCAGTGATAATGCCGATATTGTGACGATGGCTGCCGGTTTCCGCTCGCGTTTGCAGGAAAATGTCCACTTCGGTGTGGCATATGAAATCCCTCTCACGGACAGGGAGGAAAACTTGTTGGATAATCGCCTTACCATTGACTTGGTCTGGAACTTCTGAGTTGCGAAAGTAACAGCGCAGAACCAAGTGCCGACTTCCTGATCCCCCCGGGAAGTCGGCATCATGTTGGGACTTGAGGAGCAATTAACGAACCTCGAATGGTGCGTTTGCCGTGGCGGCATGACCCTTGCCATCTTTCACCCACACGTAGAGACGGTATATCCCGGGTTTTTCGGGTGCTTTGACTTCCGGTCTTGAGGTGTCAGCGTTAACGATGGAGTTAGCAACGGCGGGAGGGATTTTTCTGCCATTGTGTTGATGTCCTTGCAGTTCCGGTAATACCGCCCATTGCCAATGTAATGCATCGGAATCGGGGTCGTTAGCTTCCACAATCGGTTGCCAATTCTGTCCCGGGTTCAGCGATGAAGAGGGCATTCCTTTGATCGGGCTTATGCTTGGTGCGCGGTTTGAGGCTTTACGCCCTTGCCATATTTCTTCCAAGGCATCCACCGATGCCGTGGTTTCCCCCTCGTGCGTGTAGAGCCCGAACCACGTTGCGGTGGCTTCGAACTTCCAAGCCCAGACAAACGCATAGTTGCCAAGACAGCCGCCATCCGGACGGATCACCTCGCGATAAGCGCGCAACATCATCTCTGCTTTTTCCGTGCTGGTCTGCTCGATCGGAGCACCATAGGGAGTTTTTTTGCTTTCCCAAAATCCGCGAGGCCCCCATTCGGTGAGGAGCCATGGACGGTTCCAGCCAACGTTTTCCAGATGCTTGCGCAAGCCGAAGACGCCTCCGTAGGTATTGACTCCGACGTAATCGAGGCTCGGTGTGAATTTCATCAAACCCTTCGTTTTCGCTGGATTGAGGCCTGCCACCGCGGTGAAGGTGGGGTGAAGGGGATCGATTTCTTTCACCATGAGAGCCAGACGTTCGAGCTGCTGCCAGTAGGCGTCGTTGCTGCCATCGCCCTCCGCCTCATTGCCCAGACCCCAGGCGAGAAGGGCCGGATAATTTCGATAGAGCGTGACCTCCTTGCGGACGCGATCCGCCTGTTTTTTGCAATGCTCCGGATTTTTGTAGGAAAACCAACTGCATTCGTTTTCCAGCCAAATGCCCGCACTCACCGTGAGATTGAGTTTCTCCGCCTCATCGAGGATCGCCTCGAGCCCGTTGGTGGTCCATGTACGGATGGAATTGCCTCCGCGGTCCGCCAATGCCTTGAGGTTTTTGTCACCGCCCACCCCTTGCACGAAATAGGGTTTGCCACCGCGCGTCATTCCTTGCATCGAAACCACAACGGCGATCGGTGTCGGGGTCGATGGTGCCGGATCAGTTGGTTTGGCTGCGGATGACGGTGCGGTCTTTTGTTTGCAACTGGAAGTCAGCATGGCAATGCAAAGGACCAACGCTGCGTGGAAATGATTGGGCTGCATCATCGGTGAGGAAATCTCCCGCTGAATCGCTTTTTTCACAAGGAAATTATTCGCCGTGCCTCGCACCCGCTGATGAGTTGGCGAAAAGATTGTCAGCGCATTTCGCTACAAAAAAATCTGTCACATCGGGAGAATCTGTGGTGAAGTCGCCGCGTCACCGTTTTCGGATGACAGCCCAGATTTTTTCCGCATGAAAAGCTACCGCCACATCCCGATTCGCAATCTTTCCGGTGAAGAACTCAAGGCCCTGAGCGATTCCATGAAGCTCTCGCTCTCGAGCGAGGACATGGAAGTGGTGCAGGGGATTTATCGCGAATGGGATCGTGAGCCCACCGATGTGGAAATGGAAGTCATCGCCCAGACTTGGAGCGAGCACTGCAAGCACCGGATTTTCGCTGCGACAATCACCCACGAGACCCCGAACGGGACGGAAACAATTCACTCGCTATTCAAAACGTTCATCAAGAAGCCCAGCGAGCGCATCATGGAGAAAAAGCCGGACTTTGTACTGAGCTGCTTCCATGACAACGCAGGCTTCATCCGTCTTGATGACCAGAAAGCCGTCTGCCTCAAGGTGGAAACGCACAATCACCCGAGCGCCATCGAACCCTACGCCGGAGCCAATACCGGTATTGGCGGCGTGGTGCGAGATATTCTCGGTGCCGGAAAAGGCGCGAATCCCATCGCCAACGTCGATGTTTTCTGTTTCGGCGCTCCGGATACCGAACCTAGCACCATCAAAGGCAAGGACGTTATCCACCCGCTGGGCATCATGCGCGGCGTGGTGCGCGGCGTGCGCGATTACGGCAACCGCATGGGCATCCCCACCGTCAGCGGCGCGATCCAGTTCGATCCGACCTACATCTACAATCCTCTCGTCTACGCCGGCACGGCGGGTGTCATCGATCAGCAATACATCGATAAAACCATGCGACCCGGTCTCAAAATCATCGTCGTCGGTGGTCGCACTGGGCGCGATGGTCTGAAAGGTGCGACGTTCTCCTCCGCCTCGCTCACCGGTGACAGCCACGTTGAGGATCAAAGCGCTGTGCAGATCGGCAATCCCATCGAGGAGAAAAAAGCCGCCGACTTCATCCTTGCCGCGCGCGATCGCAATCTCATCGTCTTCATCACCGACTGTGGTGCCGGTGGCTTCAGCTCCGCCGCAGGCGAAATGCTCAGCGAAACCGGTGGCGAACTGTTCCTCGACAACGCCCCGTTGAAAGAGCCCGGCCTCATTTCCTGGCAGGTGTTCATTTCCGAGAGCCAGGAGCGAATGGTGCTGGCCGTTGAGGAAGCCTCCTTGCCGGAATTGCAGGCGCTGGCCGATACCTATCAAACCGAGCTCACCGTGCTCGGTCACTCCGACGACACCGGCATTCTGAAGATCTGGCATCACGGCGAAATTGTTTGCGAGCTCGATAACTCGAAGCTCCACGATGCCCCCACACGTCAGCTCCGGGCCCGTTTCCACGGTACACCGGGTGCCACCGGACTGGTCGGAGAAAACGTCGATCTCGCTTCCGCTCTGCGCAATGTGTTAGGCGACTTCGCCATTTGCTCGCGCGAGCCCATCATCCGCGAATACGATCACAAAGTGCAGGGCAATACCTTGCTCGAACCTCTCGCGGGCGCGACCGGCGATGCGCCGCAGGACGGCTCCGTCATCGCCATCGATGGCTCCACCAAGGCCATGGCACTCGGCCTTTCCCTTCTGCCTGAATGGGGTAAAACCGATCCCCGTGCCATGGGGCGTGCCAGCATGGATGAAACGATGCGCTCGCTCGTGCTTGTCGGCGCCAATCCCGACAAGATCGGTTTGTTAGACAACTTCTGCATGGGCAACCCGAACGATCCCGATGAACTCGGTCGCCTCGTCGAGTGCGTCAAAGGCATCGCCGATGCCGCGGAGGAATTTGAAGCGCCCTTCATTTCCGGCAAGGACTCGTTCTACAACTACTTCGAAACCGAGGACGGCCCCATCAACATCCCGGTCACCTTCCTGTGCAGCGGCATCGGCATTGTCGAGGACCAGAAGCACGTTACGGGCTCCTCGCTGCGCCGCGATCATTCGGTGCTTTGCCTGTTAGGCGAGACCAAGGATGAAATGGGTGGCTCGGTGTTTGCTCGTCAGCATGGCATCAGCGGCGCGCTCGTGCCACAGACCGACTGCGCGAAAAACCTGCAAACCTATCGGAAATTCCACCAGGCCCGCGCCGCCGGTCTGATCCTTTCCGCTCACGATGTTTCCGAAGGTGGCCTCGTCACCGCTCTCGCGGAAATGGCCTTCTCGGAAAAAGCCGGTGTGGAAATCGAGCTCGCCGCTCTCGGCAACCTGCCTCCCGCCGTAGCGCTTTTCAGCGAATCGACAGGCCGCATGGTCATCGAGGTTCTTCCGGAAAACCTCGCCGCCCTGCAACAGCACTTCGCCGGAGAAAGCTTCACCGTCCTCGGCAAAGCCACAGCCAGCCATCGCGATCTTGCGGTCACTCAAAACGGCAAGGAATTGCTTCGTGAGAATATCGCTTCCATCAAAGCCATCTGGAAACAACGGCTCGCCGAGTTTTATTGATCATCGGAGCGCGGGACTTGAGTCCGCTGCTTGTTAGAATGCACGACTTTTCCTATCATCAAGCGATGATGAGGAAAGTCTGGGTTTGCCCCGGGCTAACATGTCAGCGACTGGGCGCTCGCATCCTTCAAGGCTTGGCCTTCAGCTTTTCGATCAGATATTGCGTCGCGTTCTTGTAAGGTGGATTCTTGATGCCCGGATGAATCACCTCGCAGGCGACGCGGAGGGGTTTGCAATGCTCCTGCAGTCCCATGCCGTGATTGGCTGAATGGGTCGGATCCTTCTGAGGTTTGCCCATGTCCGGAATGCTTTCATAAAAAATTGCAACGCCCGGATCATCCTTGGTCACCAGTGCATAGGGAGAGTATTCCTGAATCCAGGGTAGAATGCTTTTGCGATCGGCCAAGGCTTCGTCGAAGGATTTTTTGCCAAAAGCGTGGGCTCCATACGTGCTGTTGGGCAGCCATTCTTTGGCTTGTTCAGGGTCCAAGGTGGTCTGTGCACGCAGGACGGCGACGTGCTGGGGGCGGGTGGATTGACGGGCAATGGGGTCGGCGCTTCGAGGATCAGCCAAATCATCATGAAATGCCAACCACAGGCTCGTGCAGGCACCGGCCGAACTTCCGCTGAGTCCCACGCGTTGCGGGTCCAGATTCCACTCTTTGGCGTTGTGACGTAAATGCTGGAGTGCCCGTGCCGCATCGTGCAGGGGACCCATCACCGGCGGTTTGAGTCCTTCCTCCGTGGCCTGGGCGATGAAGCGGTAATTGATCGCTGCCACCGAAATCCCGGCATCCAACAACTCCTGCACCTTGACACAGGTCTCGATGCGCTCCTTGCTGCCATTGACCCAGCCACCGCCGTGGATGAACAGCACCAGAGGCGTGGGTTTGTCTGATTTCGCCTGCCACAGATCGATCACATTTCGCGGATGAGGACCATACTTGATGTTGGCCTTTGATGGCGTTGGCACTGTTTTGGGATAGACTTCCGGTGTCGTTTTTGCGGGACGTGCGGGAGTGGCTTTTTTCCCGCCTTTCGCCCCGGGGGCGCGCTCCGGTGGGTTTTGTGCGGATAAAGTACCGAGACTCATCAGTCCAACAAGCACGGTGGTGATTCGCAGTGGGTTTTTTCTCATGGTGTTTCGGAATGTTGTCCATGAAGGATACGTTGCGTGGATCAAAAACTATCGCCTTTGACTTTTCGCCTTCGGTTCTCACACGGAACGACAGTTCTCCAAGGCTGCCAGTCGTTGGCTCAATGGCGGATGGGAATAGTCGAGCATCACACGCAGTGCGTGAGGCGTGGGATGCGCGAGATTGTCCGTCGATAGCTTTTTGAGCGCCGTGATCAGCGAGTCCGGAGAACCACAGTGGCGGGCCGCATAGGCATCGGCCTCGAACTCGTGACGACGCGACCACTGGTTGGAAAATATCCCTAACAAACGGGATGCCGGTGAGAACAGGATGCTGAACAGCACCAGTCCCACATGAGGACTGATGGTGGCTACGCCGAAGGCATCAAACAGAAGTCGGGCAAAGGCGCCATCGGGATCGGTGGCTAGGCCGATCAGGAAAAACAACACTGCTGACTGCAACAAGGAGGCGGCAAGCCGTTGCGGGATGTGCTTGCAGCGGAAGTGACCGATTTCATGGGCGAGGATGGCCACGAGTTCCTCCGTGCTGTGCTTTTCGATCAATGTGTCAAACAACGCGATTTTTTTCGTTTTACCGAAGCCTGTAAAAAACGCGTTGGCCTTGGTGGAGCGCTTGGATCCATCCATCACGTAGAGGCCGACGATGGGGAAGTCGCAACGCCTCGCCATGGCCTCGATGGCATCGCGCAATTCGCCCTCGGGCATGGGGGAGAATTTGTTGAACAATGGCAATATCACGGCGGGGGCAAGCCACATCATCAGCAATTGAAAGGCTGAGACGCAGACCCAAGCCCACAGCCATGCATGGTTTACCGATGCGAAAATCCACAATACCGATGCCGCCAGCGGCAGACCGATGACAATACCCAACAACATGCTCTTCAACTGATCCAGCGCATAGAGCCTCGGCGTTGTCTTGTTGAAGCCGAATTTTTCTTCGATCACGAAAGTATGGTAGATCGAGAGGGGCAGCCCTAGCAGATATTGGCCGAAAAACAACAGGCTGAGAAAAGCGACGCCGCAACGAATGGGTGAATCGGGAAACCACAGGCGTGTCATTTGATCCAGCCACGCAAATCCACCCAGATACCAAAAGCCCATCAAAAGCACCATGCTGAAGGTGGACTCGATGATGGAAAAACGTGCGGATGCGATCGAGTAGTCGCGGGCTTTTTCATACGATTCGCTGGTCCATAAGTCGTGCAGTGCGGACGGTATTTGCGGTTGGAATGATTTGAGATTCAGCAAGGTGGCGATCAATTCCAATTTCCAAAACAGGAACAACAGAATGAACAGCGACACCGCCATGAATTTGCCGTCGATCTGTGCGAAGATAGTTACCGTGATGATGTGCATGTGTGTGCCAGCAATCATCGCGATTACGCTCGGTTTGTCAAATTGTGCGAGTCTTGTGTCAGGAAAGAATTCCCATTTTCGCCTGTGAAAAAGCTGGGGTTGAATTCAGAATGCCGGAGCGATGATCAATTCGTCACCGGCTTCCGGAGTGAATGGCCCGATACCCGGTAGCACATCAGCAATGGCTTCCATTCCTACAATCTCACGCACTTTGACATTCCCTGCGATGCCATCTTTGCGACGCACGGCCAGAATGGTGTCAACGGGAACGTGTTCGGGCATCACCAACTGAATCGTGACAAATGCACCGGTGGATGGGTCGTTGCGGAACTCCATCACTTTCGCCATCAGCAATGCCTCGCGGATTTGGCGCGCACGGCGCAGTTCCCTGTCACTTTTTTCCAATGCATCCTGCGCGATGAATCCCGCTTCTTTTTTCGCCACGTTGGCTTCTTTTTCCTTGAGTTCGAGCTCGCGTTGCAAAGCGGCGTTTTTTTCTTCGATTTCCCGTAGCTTTGCGGCTTTCTCTTCGAGCTCGATCTGTGCGCTGGTGGGCTGGTTCGTGGTGCTAGCCACTGGAGCATTGGCGGCGACTCCGATTTCCCTCAGTTGTTTTTCTGCACGCAAGATTTCCTCCTCGCGTTTGATGTCATCGAGCTGCTTTTGAATGCGCATCAGTTCGCTCGCGGGAGCTTCTTTGCTCAGCTTTTGCTGGGTGTTCCAAGTCCATAGCAATGCTCCCATCAGCAGGGCAGTAGTGGCGGCAAGTAGCAATTTGATCGTGTCCATATAAAATGAAATCTGTGAGTTGTTGTTCGTCTCCGATCAGGGAGCATTGATTTGCCAAATTTCGCAAACGTGATTGCGCTCCGGCAGGCTGGGGGAAAAACGGTTTGTTTGCCCGAGAAAAATCGCTTGAACGGCCTGATTGCCGGGCTTGGCCATGTCGATATTGTTCGCTACGGTTTTCGCACGATCCGCAGAAAGCTTGCGGTTGGCATCGGAATTGCCTCCAACAGGTGCGTAGCCTACGACGAGAACCATGGCACCATTGGGCAGGTTGGAGAGAGCCTCGGCGATGGCGATTTGGTCGGCGGGGTTGAGCTGTGCGGAATCGGTGGGAAAACGGATTTCCTTGAGGAAACTGGCTTTGCTTTCGGTGGCAATACGATGGTAGGCGGCCGATATTTCCAAGTTGTTTTTTTGCTCAAGTTCAAGCAGTCCTTGAAAAAGTCCTTGTGCCATGGGAATGAGTTCATCCCGGCTTTCCGCAAATAATTTTGCCGGAGCGGAAGAAACCTGCTGTGTCGCAGGTGCGGGTGCGATCGGATTTGACGGCGGTGATGCGGCGAGTTGAGATTCGAGTTCGCTGATGCGAGTCTTGGCTTGTTGCCATTGTTCCTCAGTGGGGCGCGTGGCATATTGTTCGAGTCTGGCGCGAGCATCGTTGAGTTGGTTCTGCAAGAGTTCGATGCCATGGTTCTGCAAGAGTTCGATGCCATCTCCGTTTGCACTGATTTGATCGAGTTGGGTTTGGACTTTGGCGAGTTGAGACGAAAGCGCTTGTCTCGCTTGTTCCGACAGCAATAGACTATTGTTTTTTTCGGCAATGATGCGGTCTTTCTCGCTGAGCATGGTGCGAAAACGATCGGCAAAATGGGCCAGTGAGGCGGCATCTTTGGTCAATCGCGCTGCGATTTGCTCGGGCGAGTCCGTGCCAATCCCCTCTAAAGGAGGTAACCCAAGACGTGCACGCTCCGCATTGACGCTTGCCGTCCTTGAAGCCAATTCAGCCAGTTTCGCATCAATGTCACCTTGATCGGTTTTTTTCTTCTGCTGCAAATTCATCGCAATCATGCATCCGAGCAAGAGGGACATGACCACTGTGAACATGAGCGCAGGTGACCATGTCTGCTTTCGATTCGGTGGAGAAATGGTCTCTGCTGCTGGTTTCTCCTCATGGGTTTTCGGATCTTCGCTCACGGGCAGAGTGTTACTTTATTTTCCTCGAGTCGTCCATGCGAAAGGCGATTTTCAAAAAAAGAAGATGAAATGCGCGGAATTCCAGTGCAACTTGTTCTCGCGATGGGGCGTAAGACTTTTTTATTTATGGCAAAAGCGTCTCTGGTTTCGACCTTGGTGCTGATATTTGTGGGTGCGATTGTGCGGGTGACGGGAGCGGGCATGGGCTGCCCTGATTGGCCAACCTGCTGGGGTTGCCTGATTCCTCCCACGCATGTGGAACAGGTCGAATTCGACAAGCTCGACATTGCCAAGTTCCAACGCAAGGCGAAGCGACTGGGTCGAGACCCTGAAACCATTTCTGTGGAGACGCTCCGCGCCGAGTTCAATGCTCGGCATGTCTGGACCGAATTCATCAATCGCTTGTTCTCACTTCCGGTCGGACTTTTCTCGTTGTTGACCTTTGTCGGTTCTTTCAGTCAGAGGTCCCGTCGACCGTCGTTGTTTTTGGCTTCTTTTGCGGCCTTGTTGTTAGTTCTGGTCAATGCGTGGATGGGGGCTCGCGTTGTCTACAGCGGGTTGGCTCCCGGTGTGTTGACCTTGCACATGGCCATGGCATTCCTTCTGATCTTGGTGCAGACGTGGATTGTCTGGAGAGCGGCGGACGTATCGTGGCAACCATCCTTTTCCGATCAACGGAAGATTGGCCGGTTGCGGGTGGTCGTGAGCCTTCTTTTCCTCGTTGTTGTCGCCGAAGGAATCATGGGCTCGCAAGTCAGGGAATTGACCGATGCGATGTCGAAACACATGTCGGTAGCTCGCAGCGAGTGGGGTAATACTCTGGAAAATTCATGGTTGTATCTCACGCATCGCAGTTTCTCATGGTTGATTTTGTTCCTGGCTTTGTATGCCTGGCACATGGCACGACGCGGTCGAAAATCTCCCATGCACCGATGCGAAATACTCGTGATAGGAATTGTTTGGTCCCAAATGAATCTGGGTGTTGTGATGTCTCAAATTCATATCTATGGCTGGGTGCAAGTCCTTCACGTCGGTCTTGCCGCCTTGTTGATTAGTGGTAATTTTTTCTGGTTGCTGGGATTGCTTTCCCGCAAAGCTTCCAGGGAGTGAAAGTTCGTTTCGGACATGGGCGCCGCAAGCGGATTTCATTTCCGCTCATGAGCGTGTGATGCACTGCGATTCCTGACAATCGGACTTGTTTTTTTTGACGAAGGAATCAGTTTGGTGTCCACCCATGAAACCTACATTGTTGCTCCTGAGCGCATTTTTATCTCTGCCATGGTTGTGTGCGGAACCATTGACGCAAGCAGACTTGGAGGAACTTCGTGAGCGGCTCAAGGCCATCCAAGAAGGTGCCATGTCGCATCAGGACAAGCGGTTCAAGGGGGCTGCCGATGATTTTCGCGCCGCGTTGCAAGACGAAAACGCGGCATTGGCTCTCTATCTCAAATGCGTGGAGTTGGTTGATTTCACCGAGCAACAGAAAAAAGGTCAGGATTTCCGCGATTGGAAACGGGAAAACGAGGGGCGCTTGAAAAATCCCCAGTTTCGGCAGGCATTGCGCTATCAGCTGAATTGGTTGGCGTTGACGATGCGTGCCGCCGCCAGACCAGCGGAAATCCACAAGCTTTCACCCGAGGCACTGGAAGCGTTACGGGCGATTTTTGCCAATGCCAACAGCATCGCGGGGCAACGGGATCTGCTGAACCGTCCCGTTCTCGACAGTGTGTATGCCAGAGCCTACAAAATAGGTGACTTGGAATTGAAAAACTGGCCGACTTCTCCTTTGCAGGTCTCGGCGATATTCGAACAAGTCATTCTTCCTCCACTGCGCACGCCTGATTCGGTCGCTGCCCTAGGAACCGCCTGGGATTCCCGTATCCAGATGGAATTGGCCAAGGTTGCGGAGTTTTCCGGGCCACCACCAGAAGCCAGTGGCTTGCAGCGAGGTGAACCACAAAGTCCTGCCGAACTGGCTTTCCGCAAAGAGCAATTGCCGGAATTGTTATGGAAAAAACAAGTCGATTTGTTTCAGTGTGGTGACCAGAGAGCCGCGGCATTACGCATGCTCACGCACATCAATGATCACATCACCAGTTCTCATGCTGCGCAGTGGATCGAACAATTCCAGCAACTCGTGAGTCCTGCCACCAAACCCGCTCAGCCGGCAGAGGCACCCTGAGTGTTACTGGACGATACGAAAAAATCCCGTCGCTCGCAAGAGGACGGGATTTTTGTGAGCAATCGGCGGATCAGAGTGACTTCAAGACATCCTTGATCGCGGTGAAGTCGGGCAAATCTTTAGGATGATTTTGTACCTCCGCATAGCGAACGATTCCGGCTTTATCGATGACGAAAGCCGAGCGTTTTGCCACGCCGCCCATGATCAGATTGGCTTCCGGCAAGAATTGCTCGTATGCCACACCATAGGCTTTGGCAACATGATGCTCGTAGTCGCTCAGCAGGGGAAGGGTGATTCCTTCCTTTTCGGCCCATGCAGCTTGGGCAAAAGGATTATCGCCACTGATACCGATGACCTTTGCATCCAGCGACTCGTATTCGGCAATGCCATGGGAGATATCGCAGAACTCGGTGGTGCACACTCCGGTAAAGGCCATGGGAACAAACAGCAGCAACAGGTTCGACTTGCCGACGTGCTCGGACAGAGTGAACAGTTGGGGGCCTTCGGCAGTCTTGGTGACCAAGGTGAAATCGGGTGCTTTATCTCCTACTTTGATTGACATATGTGGATATTGGTTGTTGAACGGGTCGCGTCATCCTACTGCAAGATGACGGACGGTCAACCCCGCGCGACAACATTTATGTTTGATTTTTCTCTCATGGGCCAGCGCCTCGGCGGGGCAAGCGCTATCTCGGAACTGATGGAGGATCTTGGTCATGCTCTGGCTCATGGCGGTCCCGATATCAAGATGTTAGGAGGTGGTCAGCCCGCGCACATTGCCGAAATGGATCAACGCTGGGCGGATCGTTTTCAGGAAATGCTGGACCATCGCGATGAGTTCGATCGTGCTGTGGGAAATTACGACCCACCGCGCGGGAATCCTGCTTTCATCGCCGCTCTCGCGGGTCTGTTGCAACGGGAATTGGGCTGGAACATTTCTCCAGACAATATCGCTGTCACGGCGGGAGGGCAGACGGCATTCTTTTTCCTTTTTCATTTGCTGGCGGGGGAAATGCCCGACGGACGCTGCAAGAAAATCCTCCTGCCACTCGTGCCGGAATACATCGGTTACGCGAATCAATCGGTGAAGCATGACATGTTTCGCGCAGTTCCACCACGCATTGAATTGACCGGTGATCACGAGTTCAAGTACCGGGTGGATTTTGATCGATTGGAAGTGGGCGATGACATTGCCGCCATCTGTGTATCGCGCCCCACCAATCCCACGGGCAATGTGCTGACCGATGAGGAAATTGAGCGCCTCTCAGCGATCGCCAGCGCTCATGACATTCCGTTGATCATCGACAATGCCTACGGCGCGCCATTTCCCCATATCATTTTCACGAGTGCCACTCCCGTTTGGCAAGAGCACATGATTCTTACGCTGAGCCTCTCGAAGCTGGGCTTGCCCGGCACGCGCACGGGCATTGTCATCGCCCATCCGCGGGTTGCGGCGGCGATCGCCAACATGTCGGCAATCGTCGGCCTCTCGAATCCGAACGTCGGGCAGGCCATCGTGCGACCGATGATCGAAAGCGGTGAAATTCTTCGTTTGTCGCGTGACGTTGTTCGCCCCTATTATGCGGAGAAATCCCGCTACGCTCGAGAGTCTGTGCGCTCAGCCTTCGCCGACCGTTTTCCCTATCGTGTTCATGTCAGTGAAGGAGCGCTTTTTCTCTGGCTCTGGTTCCCGGGACTGCCTGTGACCTCCAAAGAGCTTTATGAACGTCTCAAAAAGCGTGGCGTGTTGATCATTTCGGGACACTATTTTTTTTTCGGTCTCGAAGGTGGCAAGGACTGGCGGCATCAGCACGAATGTCTGCGCATGACATTCACCATGCCAGAGCAAGTGGTGGCAGATGGAATTCGAATCATTGCCGAGGAAGTGGAAAAGGCATGGAATGCATGATTTTTTTCCATGCTTGGAAAACGGGAAATTTTTTGGTAAACGCTATCCATGACTCTGGCCAGCAAGATCACGTTGACGCGACTTTTTCTCGTGCCGGTGTTCGTGGTGCTGTGTCTTTACTATGGTCGTAGTATTCAAGAAGGTCGGCCTGAGGAATGGATACGAATGGCGGCATTGGTGGTTTTTGTTACGGCATCGGTATCCGATGCGTTGGATGGATTCATTGCCCGGCATTTCAACCAGCGCTCCGCATTCGGCGCGGTGATTGATCCGATTGCCGACAAGACCTTGTTATTGACGGGCATCACCACCTTGTCGCTGATGGACTGGGGTAGCGCCGGTTGGCGGATTCCACTATGGTTCACGGCATTGGTGATCATTCGTGACTGCGTGATCATCGGCGGTCTTTGCATTTTATGGTATTGCAAGGTGGACGTGAAAATCGCTCCGCACTGGAGCAGTAAGGTTTGTACTTTTGCACAAATGGTCGCGCTGGCTTGGGTGATGTTGCGCATGGTGGCAATATCGCCGATCTATGCTTGTGCGGTTGCTGCAGTGTTCACGGTCTGGTCGGGCGTGGCTTATGTCGCTCAGGGTTGGAAGATGCTGCAGTCGGCGGACATGCATCGGCCGGGATCCCACGGGTGAGACTATGGGATTGTCATGCATGAGATCATGAATTAAAGATCAAGGCGTGAAAATCATGAATAAGGATCAGGTTGGTTTTTTTGCAATGGTATTGATATGATGATGACCCCTTACATTCGCATCCGCAATCTGCGTCAGTCATTTGGTTCTCAAGAGGTGCTGCGAGGCATTGATTTGGACATTTATCGTGGGGAGACCCTGGTGATCCTTGGGCCATCCGGTTGTGGTAAATCGGTCATGGTCAAGCATCTCCCCGGATTGATGCAGCCGACGGCGGGCGAAATTTGGATTGGCGATCAAGAGATCACTCGTCTGCGCGAACGTGAGATGGGACCGGTGCGGCATCAGATCGGAATGATGTTCCAAGGCGGGGCTTTATTTGATTCCATGACGGTATTTGACAACGTGGCATTCCCCCTTCGCGAAGAGTCGGATTGTGGAGAGGAGGAAATACGCACGCGTGTCTCCCAAGCTTTGGAGATTGTCAAACTGGGCTCTCACGCGGAGAAGTTTCCTTCGGATATTTCGGGGGGGATGAGAAAACGGGTGGCGCTGGCCCGAGCGGTCGTCGATATGCCGTCCTGTATCATTTATGATGAACCACATGCGGGATTGGATCCGATGACCGCGGACACCATCGACCGATTGATCAAAAAGTTGCAACAAGAGCAGGGCATCACCAATGTCGTGATCACCCATGAAATTCGCTCCGTTTTCCGCATCGCGGATCGCGTGGTTTTCATGAAAGATGGTCTTGTGTATTGGACCGGATCACCCTCCGAACTCGAGAATACGCAAGATTCTTATTTGCGCGATTTCATCGACGGAAATGCCCAAGATGACTGACACTCACGCAGAGCGAAAGAGGAAGTGCAAGCGACGAAAAACCCAAAATCCGGCGAGGCTCCCGAGGAAATCGGCGGTGAGATCCTGCGCGTCGTTACCCGAGCGCTCGGGGACCCATGACTGGTGCCACTCGTCCAGAGATCCGGTCAGGATCATCACAATCATCACCAAGGTAAGAAGCCTCGTCCAATCGGGATTCGGATGCAGAAGTCGATAGCAGTAAGCGGAAAGAAGCCCGCTACCACCGAAGAAATAGCCAAAATGGCAGATTTTATCCATGTGGGGAATTTCCCAAGAAGTCTTCACGGCTACTGGACCGGAGGACAAATGCCACAGCGTTCCGAACCAAATCAGAAACAGCAATAGCCATAACGGTGCACGCAACAAGAATGCGGGGAGTTTCATGGCGGCTGCCTGTTTAGCGGGTTGGTGGATCCTGACGACGAATCTCTTCTTCCAATCGCTCTGCCAGCCACTGTTTCATCATGGATTGATAATTGAGATAGCGGGAGCGGGCCACGCGTTTGATGCGCGATAGCATGCGGGGATCGAAACGAAGCGTGATCGTCGTCGATTCGCGAGAATCGGGTTCATGCACGCAACTCTGCATCAAACGTGCGTCAAGTTCGTGTTCTGACCAGAACTTCGCTTCCGCTTGTTCATCGGCAAAGGCCGGAATCTGGGACCATTGGGTGATTGTGTTCATGGTTTATTTGATCGCCGCATATCGACGCTCGTAAAAGCGTATTTCGTTTTCCGTCATTTCCCTGGCCGCAATGACTCGGGTCGTTTTGCCGTCGGTCCAAAAACAGATAAAAAGTTGTCGACCGCTCACCGTCCTTCCAAGGGCGTAGTAACGGGACTCGCCGTCCTGTCTTTCCTGGTCGGGCAAAAAGCGAACCCCGAACGGATCTTCCAGAATTTCTTCCAGCTCGCGCGGTTTGATATCGCGAAGGTCAAAGTGAACGTCTATGAGATCGAGATCCATGATAGCGTAATAATCAACGGTAATGATGCGGCTTGCGGCGATTCAAAAAAACATTTTGTATTGAAGGGGAATGCCGGGCAGAGATCGGGTTAAAACGGTTTTTTGATGCCGAGGTAAGCGGCCAGAATTCCAGCGGCGAGCGTCAAAATGAGCAATGCTGCGGGAGCAAGCGCTTGGCGGCGCGATAAGACAGGGGCCACGCCAAGGAAGAGCCAGAGGATGATTTTGACTTTCCAATAGTGCAATTCCATGGGGGGCTTGCGAAGAAGTGCGAACCCTACGAGAAAGAGCAAGAGGAGGGAAATTCCATGCAGCATGGAGGCGAGTTTGCGTTGGGATTCCTGCGCACCAAGAGCAATGGCGCCCAAGGCGGTAAAAACACCAAATGCTCCGGCAAGGTGGAGCGTTTTCAGCAGATATGGATCAGGCATGTGTAAAAAGAAAATATCCATGCGCTGCCATCTGTCAATGGCAAAGAGCAGTTCCGTTCATTGATCTCGATGGCCAGAGATCGCATAAAAAAACCCGGACACGAATTCGTGCCCGGGTTGGTGAGGTATGGCATGATCTCAGAGTGCGATCATGCTCGACTTTTTACTGCTGGGCTCCGCCCTGAGGACCTTTCGGGCCTTTGGGACCACGTTGTCCGCCTGGTGCTCCTGGGCCACCGGGACGGGGACCGAAGGATCCGCGTGCAGCTTTTTTCTCTTCATCGCTCAATACGCCGTCGCCATCTTTGTCAAACTTGGCAATCATCTCTTTTTTACGCGCTTCCATCATGGCCTTGCGCTCATCTTCACTGATTTTGCCATCGCCGTCGGTGTCGAACTTGGCTTCCATTTCCTTGCGCTTGGCTTGCATTGCCTCACGGGCGGCTTTGGCCTCTTCGTCGTTCAGTTTGCCATCACCATCTTTGTCAAATTTGGCAAGGACTTCTGGTGGTGGACCTGGAGGGCCTTTGCGCTCAGGCTTGGGTCCTTCGGGGGTTTGGCCATAGGCAACCGCCAAGAGCGCGGAAGCGAGAATCGTGTGATAGACTGTTTTCATGGTGTGTTGTGTTTCTTGTTGTTCAGAGAGCGTCGATGCTTTCTACCAAATCCAACCCCATGAAGAGAAAAGAGTTGCGCGTCTCATGATGATTTTTTTTGATCCACGAAGATTACCACCTCGGCTTTGTCGGTGCCGAGCAGTTGCTGTGCTCGTTTGAGGGCATTTCGGGTCGATGCATTCGGGTTGCCGGGTAGCTCAGGAAAAACATTGGTTTCGCCTGCTTGACAGTCGGCTTGAAGCAACGCCAAAAGTCCCGAGTTTTTCAATACACGGAAGATCGAGCGGGGACAGCCGGATAAAATCAGATGGCGTTTTTGAGATCGCACGAAATACACCAGTTCTTGCATCGCCATAACCGATGTGGCGTCGAGGTGACGCGCGTTTTTCAGTCGCAAGATGATCACTTTGAGCGATGGATCGGAGGTGATGCGTTGAATCTGTGAGCGGAAAATTTCCGTGGCACCGAAAAACAAATCGCCTTCCACATGGACGAGCGAGATCGAAGGGTGGTTGCGTTTTTTCTTCTCGTAAATTTCACTCAAGTCTCCTGCATCGGAAGCATTGTATTCCACCAGAGACGGACGACTGGCTCGGCGCAGAAACAGGGCGATGGACAATGCCACGCCAAGGAAGATCGCGGTGTCGAGCGGTGCGATCAGCGATGACACAAAAGTCGCAATCAATACGGCGGCGTCATCGGATGTGGATCGCAAGCAGACGCGGATATTCGGCAGATTGAACAGCGTGAAAGCTTGTCCGATGATCAATGCAGCCAGGCTTGCTTTGGGAACGAAATCAATGAGCGGCACACCCCATTGCGGAGACATGGCGATCAACAGACAGATCGAGAGAGTGCCTAGTCCTGACAGGAGCGAGGAAAACCTCGTGCGCGCACCGGATGCCTCATTCAGAGCCGAGCGCGTCAATGAGCCTGATGCAGGCATGCCGCCCGTCAATGCACATGCGATGTTGGCCATCCCTACCGCCAGCATATCCTGATTGACCTTGGCGGTTTCCCCTGTGCGAGCTGCAAGAGTTTTTGCCATGATGGTGTTTTCCAGCGATGCGAGAAATGCCAGAGCGAAGGCCAATCCGATCATGCTGCTGATGTCGTCAAAAATCCCGCTGCGGTTCAGATTCGGCCCCTTGGGTATCAAGTCGGCCAGCGCGAATGTCTGGAAGCGCTCCAACTCGCGGAAAGGACCGACATCATGGTAGGCCAATGTCCCCCAGATCGCCGAGGAAAGCACCAATATGATCGCGAAATTCGGCCACTTCGGTCGCTTGCGCATCAATACCAGGTAGGCAACGAGTGTGGTGACTGCAGCCAGCAGCGGAGGCCATTGGGTGTGAACTAGATTTTTCGCCAATTCGATAAGTCCGCCAAAAAACGTGCGCGTTCGCTCTTCATCAAGCGTGATTCCCAGAACGTGCTTGCTCTGGTTGGAAAGGATGAGAATGGATGCACCCGCGACATAGCCCACCAGCACCGAACGGGAAATGTATTGGAGAAGATCCGCCACCCGCAACACCGCACCTAACAAGCAGAACAGTCCTACCATCAACACCAAAAGGGGAAGCAATTCCATTTCGCGGGAGCGCAGTGCGGGCGAAGCTGCGAAGAAAGAAAAAAGCATGAATGCGGTGGCATTCGTGGGGCCGAGAATGGTGTGGCGCGAGCCTGCAAAAAAAGGCGCGACCATTGATGCCACCACCGAGCCAATGATGCCGTAGACGATGGGTAGATCGGCGATGGCGGCGAAAGCGATGCCTTGCAGAATCGCCAGCACCGTCACATTCATCGAGGCTCGGAAGTCAGCCTTGAATTTCTCCGTATCGTATTGCCTGACCGGCTCCAGCCAAGGCATGGCCGAGAGATGTTCACCGTAAAAGAACGACTTCGCTCCCTGGAACACTCGTCGGACTGGATGGCGGGATGTCATGCAAATGGTTAGAGAAAACGCGCCCTACGGAAGAGGATCATGCCGATCATGATGCAGAGGGCATTGGGCACCCACAGGATCACGGTGGCGAGTGAGGGATCATTCGATTTTTGCGCCACAAGCGAGAAAATGAAATAGCCCGCGCCCAGCAACAATGCGGAGAGAATACCGGACGTCGAATCCTTGCGTCGTTTGGTCAGGCTGAGCGGCACCGAAATGAAGGCGAATGCCAGACTGGCCATCGCAAACGAGTAGCGCTGGGTGATCGTGGTGAGGTAGCGGGTTTTGTCCCTAGGTTCTAGCGGCTCCGGTGGAGCGGCAAGCAGTGAGAGGATTTCACCTTCAGTCATACTGCTGGCGCTGTATTTTTTCTTGCGTGTGAGGTCGACTTTCCATGGTGCTGCAGAAGCGACGTAAATGTTCCGATCACCCGTTTTGTCGGTGCTCTCGATGTAGGCGGATGTGAGGGTGAGTTTGATTTGTTTTTTGACAGGATCGACGCCCAGGGTGGCATCTTCCGCATACACGTATTCACCGACACTGCCGGGTTTTTTGGGGTCGGGAAGACGATAGAGGTGAAGGCTGTGCAATTTCTCATCGTCCTTGGTCTGAACGAAGATGCGCAAGTTATTGAGCTGGGAAGTGATCATGCCGGGTCTGATCAGCGATTTCGGGTCGCGTTCCACAGCATCGTAGACGATGTTGTCCATCCTCGCGTTCGCGCGTGGCACCACGTGCACATTCACCCACAGACACAATCCCGAGAGCATGGCGCCGAAGGCAAAAACGGGCATGGCGATGCGAGGCAAGCTCTGGCCTCCGAGCTGCATGGCATTCAGTTCTTGCTCCTGAGATAAACGACCGAACACCAACAAAGTCGCCGCCATGAAACCCCATGGGATGGTGAACATCAGCGACATGGGGAAGACATTCAGAATGAATTTGCCCACTAACAACAATGGCACCCGCTTCTCCACGACCAGCGGGCGGATTTCCTGGAAAATTTGCCCGATCACCAAAAACAAACTCAGCGCAACCACGGCATAAACCGTGGTTTTGCAGATTTGGCGGAAAACGTAGCGATCAGTGGTGCGGAACATCAGTGCTGCGCCGTATCATGAGCCGAAGTGTCCGCGCGTGTCGAGTCCACATGCATGATTGATGAAAAAAATCCCGTCCCTCCTGTTGCTTTCAGCGTTTACCAATCGATATTCACCCCTCGCGTGTCGATATGCGTGAAAGCGTGGTAGGCGCCCACGCCGCCGCGGAAAAGTCCGCGATTGCGATACGCGCGGATCGTGCGGGCGATGACCGGCGCGGCAACAGGGAAGGTGACATCCATGGCGTAATTCATCTGGTGCCATGAGTTGCTCTTGGCGCCCGGACACCGCGCGTTGTATGCGGGTGATCGATAAGCGGAAATAATCTCTTTGACTGGCTTGTTCATCTCGCGGGCAATACGATCCACGACCTTGAAGGTGGTGCCGATGTTTTTCCACAGTGAGGAAGGAGGCAACGAGTTCCATACTGCCCCACGTTGTTTTGCGTGCGCTGACACAATTTGATGCACACTGATTTGTTCCAAATGCAAGTTGGCCACGAAATCGATGTAATCGTTTAGGTTGCACCCCTGCATTTCAACCCAGGTAGCGGGAAGGTCATCGATATGGACCGTTTGGCTTGAAGGACGCCGAAAAAAAACCGCCGAGGCGGAGGAACTGCCGGTCACCAGTGATGCGCCGAGTGCGGTAAAAACGCCGAGTGCCTTGCGGCGACTGAGCGAAGCGTTGGAAAAAATCATGAGGGAAACAATGGCCTGAAGTTGAGTGTGGGGGCAGCTCAGCAGAATATGCGCAGCGGCAAGGTCAGAGCCAACAAAGCAGCTTTCGTGCTCGTCTCAAGTATTTTTTTTCGCGATTTTTGAAAGAATCGCAAAAATCCAACGGTGCGCAATGGATTTTCGTCAGAAAAAAATTTCTCATGGCGTTTTTTTACAAAAAATGGCCAAAACGGGCGTGAAATGGTAAGAAAAAGACGTCTGATTAGACGCATGGCGGATTCATCACTGCCCTCAAACGCTGTCCAACAAACTTTTTGCCATGGCACGCGCGGAATCACCGCCGCCGCCCAGCATGCGCACGAGCTCATGAATTCGCGCCTCGCCACTCACGGGGAACAAGCGCGAACGGGTCCGACCATGCGTGACTTCTTTTTCTACCACGAAGTGCTTTGCTGCCGTTGCAGCCACTTGCGGGAAGTGGGTGATGGCAATGACTTGATGTCTCGCACCGAGAACGGCCATTTTGCGGCCGACGGCTTTTGCGACCTCGCCACCAACATTCGCATCGATCTCATCAAAGACCATCAGCGGCGTGTCGTCTTGATCGGCTAATGCGCTTTTCACGGCCAGCATCACGCGGCTGATCTCTCCGCTGGATGCCACTTGGCGCAAGGGATGTAGAGGCTCTCCGGGGTTAGGACCGAACAGGAAGTCCGTGGATTCCATGCCGTGCGAACCGGGTTCGTTGAGGGGATTCAGAGAGATTTCGAAAGCGGATTGTTTGAAACCGAGGTCTTTGAGCTGCGCGGCGATTTCCTTGGCCAGCTTGGGCGCGGCCTTACGTCTCAGGGCGCTGAGTTTTTGACCACCGACATCCAATTCCTTACGCAGTTCCTGGATTTGCGATTCCAGAATGGACAACTTTTCGCCGCGGTTCACGATGTTGTCGAGCCGAGCCATGGCCTCATCACGTGCTTCCAAAATGCTGGCAACACTGCCGCCGTACTTGCGCTTGAGGGATTCTAACAGATTTACTCGTTCCTCTAGCGCACCTGCTTCGGCGGGATTGATTTCGAGTTCTTCGAGGTAGTCGGAGAGAGTGTTTTCCAAGTCCTGGAGCTCTAACAATGCGGTTTCCAGGCCCGCGCAGCGTTCGGCAATTGATGGGTCCCACCGCTCGAGATCCCGCATCAATCGCTGGAGTTCACTCAAGCGTTGGCTGATGCCGTCTTCGTCGTTGGACAAAAGTTTCAACGCGGCTGCAGTGTGTTCTAACAAACGGGCCGATCCCTGGCTGCGGCGGTAGCGGTTCATGAGATCGGTCTCCTCATCGGCCCGCAAATCCGCGGCGTTGATTTCTTCCACCTGATGGCGCAGCAGCTCGAGTTCACGCGCAGAAACGGCATCGGCATCGCGCAGCGCCTGCCACTCGCCGACTTTATTTTTCCATGCCTGCCAGTGGCTCCGGTATTGCGCCACTTGCGTTTCCGCTCCAGCAAAGGCATCCAGCATGGAAAGTTGGCGATCGGTGGACAGGAGCGACTGGTGGTCATGCGGCCCATGAAGATCGACAAGATGTTCTCCCAGTTTCTTCAACAAACCCAGGGTGACGGGGGAATCGTTGATGAATTGACGTGTGCTGTTGGCACTGATAACCCGGCGGATGATGAGATCCTCTTGCGTTTCGAATTCCAGTGCGTGCTCGGCAAAAATGGCATGAATGTCATCAGACTGCTGCAGGGAAAACACCGCCTCGACCACACAGGTTTCCTCCCCGGTGCGAATCAGCGATTTATCGGCCCTTTCTCCCAAAACGAGCTTGAGCGCCCCGACAATCACCGACTTGCCCGCTCCGGTTTCACCCGTGACACTGATGAGTCCGCGGTCGAGTTCCCATGTCAATTCATCGACGAGGGCAAGGTTGCGAATTTTCAGCAAGGTAAGCATGGCGATGGTGAATAGTGACTCTGAGAGAACGCGGCGATGATACCATTGATGCCGAAAAAAGTCGAGAAAGGAAGTGCATCATTCCTCGACCGGCAGGGCGCGCAGCGGTTGAGCGGAAGGTTCTTCCACGGGAATAGCCCGCATGGGAGTGGTCGGGCGGGAAGGGGGGGCATCTGGCTCGTTGACGGGAATGGCGCGGGCGGGATGGACGGGGCAAAGGTCGTTTGAGGCGGGTATGATGTCCGATGGCACTTGGTCCACGTAGGATGTTCCTGCCGCATGGCATCCGGAGGTGGCGCGTTTGCCTGATGACTTACAAAGAGAACAACTCACCATTCCGGAATCGCGGGTCATTTGCTGGAAAGCGTTCGCACGATAGCCCAGCCGATCGGCGGTTTTCATGATATCCACCCAGATCGGCAGTGCCAGGGTCGCTCCGTAGCCGCCTTGCACGGTGCGCTTGGGATCATCCATGCCGCACCAAACCGCGCAGGTCAGGGATGAGGTGTATCCCGCAAACCAGGCGTCTTTGAAATTGTTGGTGGTGCCCGTTTTGCCCGCGCAAGGTTTGTCGAATCCGAGCCGTTTTACCGAGCTAGCGGTGCCGGTCGTAGTCACTTGCTCGAGGATTTTGGAAACCTGATAGGCGGATCCTGCCGATGCCGCCTGGTAGGGCAGGGGGGGGGTCTCGTAGACAAGTTCACCACTGCGTTTGCGGATGGAGGAGATCAAAAAGGGCCGGTAGCGCGTGCCGCCGTTGGCCAGCATGGAGTAGGCGGAGGCCACCTGATAGGGTGTCGCTTCCCACGATCCGAGATACGATGAGGGTGTCTGCGGGAGTTTGAGGTTGAATGCCTGTTCGCAGAGATGAGTCACATTGCCCAGCCCCGCGAAGTTACCCACGCGCACCGACATGGTGTTGCGGGATTTGATCAGGCCGTAGGACACGGGAAATGTGCCGCCATAGGTGCCATCGGAATTTTTCGGGCGCCACGATGAGGGAGCGCCTTTGATTTCTCCCGCAGCGATGGGGGCATCGGAGATCATGGTGTCGGGCCGCATTCCTTTGTCGAACGCAGCCAGATACACAAACGGTTTGAACACCGAGCCGATTTGCCGCTTGGCTTGAATGGCGCGGTTGAATTTCGATTCGTCGGCCGAGCGCCCGCCCACGAATGCCAGCACTGCTCCCGTATGGTTTTCGATCACAACAGCCGAGCCTTGGATGTAGGCCGTGGGAGTTTTTTTGCCTTCGGGAATGGCCTGCCATTGGGCGCGGGTCTGGTGCGGGTAGCCGGAGGCTTTTTCGATTTTCGACAAGGTGGCTTCCACCGCCTCCTCGGCTTTGCTTTGGATCAGGTGGTCGATGGTGGTGGTAATGATCAAGCCGCCGAATTCGATGTTTTCTTTTTCCAATATGATTTCGAGATCGCGGCGGATCGCATCGAGCGCATAGGATTCGCGAACCTTACGGCGGTTCGCAGGTCGTATGTCGAGGGTTTGCGCTTTCGCTTCATCAGCCTGTTGTCGGGTAATGGCTTCGGCGGCCACCATCCGCTCCAGGGTCGAGTTGCGCTCGCGGATGGCGGCATCCATGTTGTGAAAGGGATTGAACGCATCGGGACCGCGCACAATGCCAGCCAGCATCGCGGATTCCGATAGATCGAGCTCGGAAGCGTTTTTCTCAAAGTAAATGCGGGAGGCCTCCTGGATCCCGCGGATCGATCTGCCCCAATTGATCGAGTTGAGATAGGCTTCCAGAACCCGATCCTTGCTGCCCAGGTAGGTTTCGATGCGATAGGCGATGGCAATTTCGAGAAACTTGCGGTCGATCAATTGCGGCATGCTTTGTTTCACGCCATACTGCTTGAGTTTGAAAACATCCGCCGCCAGTTGCTGGGTGATCGTGGAAGCACCTTCGCGTTTGCCGCGGGAATTGTTGATCGCGGCGCGCACGATGCCGATGGGGTCGAAGGCACCGTGGCTGTAAAAGCGTTCGTCTTCCCGGGCGAGAATGGCCTTGCGGAAATCCGCAGACACGTGGTCCAGCGAAATGATGTCGCGGATCTCTCCGTGCATGCGCGCCAATTCCGTGCCACGCCGATCAAGAATCACCGACCGCTCAGGCATTTCGTGGATTTTGCTGAGATCGTATTGCTTCGCCCGGAAACCGTAAATCAGCGAGAGAAACAGCAGAACGTAGAGACCGGCGATCATCGGGTCGCCGAGGCAACGCAGCAGCAAACGGACAAACCAGCGCTGATGGCGGATGAAGTGGTGGAACAGATGAAAGGGCCAGAACAGGATCAGCGAAAGCAGCTTCGGAGGCTTCCCTTCATCTTGTTCCGCTCGACGGCTCTTCGAGGTTTTGCCGGTTTTGCTGCTCGCCATAAGTTCGATGCGGCACTCTACGCGGCGGGCCTGCGGATTTCGAGAGTGATTTTGTGAATTTTCGATGAAGTCATGAGGCGTCAGACCGGATGACCAAGAGAAATTTTTGTTTCGCGGGTGTTGGGAATTGCCATCGGGAAAATTTGTTGGTTTACTTGCCCAGCCTTTTATCACCCATGTCAGCCACTACTTCATCCGATGTTCGTAATTTCCGCCGTGCAATCTTGAAACTCAGTGGCGAGGCCCTGCGGGAAGTGGGGAGTCGGGACAACATCTCTCCGGAAATTGTGGATCGCATCGCCAGCGAAATCGCCGCGGCGATGAAAAGCGGTGTGCAGCTCGGGGTTGTCGTGGGCGGAGGAAATTTCTGGCGCGGTGCGTCCGCCAGTGCCCGTGGCATGGATCGCGCCACCGCCGACTACGTGGGCATGCTCGCCACGGTCATGAATGCCCTGGCTCTGCAAAGCGCCCTCGAGGACGAAGGCGTTCCTTGTGTCGTGATGTCGGCCATTGAAATGAAAAACGTCGCCGAGACCTTCATCCGCCGTCGTGCGGAAAAATACATGGACGAGGGCAAGGTCGTGATTTTCGCCGCAGGCACCGGCAGTCCGTTTTTCTCGACCGATACCACCGCCGCGCTGCGCGCCAGCGAGATGGGCGCACAGGTGATTTTCAAAGCGACGATGGTGGACGGTGTTTACGACAGCGACCCCAAGAAAAATCCCGACGCCAAGCGCTACGAGACCGTTTCCTTCCAGGAGTGCATTTCCTCGCAGCTCAAAGTCATGGACACCACCGCGTTCAGCCTCTGCATGGACAATCACATTCCCATCATCGTGTTTGATCTGGAAGAGCCCGGAAACATCACCACCGCGCTGCAAGGCGGGCCGATCGGCACCATCGTTCAATAATTTTTTCCTCACACACTATGGACCCAGAAGAAGCATTGTTAGAAGTAGAGCTGGACATGCAAAAAGCCGTGGAGCATTTGCTGCATGAGTTCAGTGGCGTGCGTACGGGCAAGGCATCACCAGCCCTGATCGAGAACATGGACGTGTATGTGCGTGCCTATGATTCGGTGATGAAACTCAAGGCCGTCGCCGTGGTGACCACGCCCGAGCCTCGCATGCTGATGGTGCAGCCCTTTGACCCCTCGACCACCCAGGACATCGAGCGCGCCATCCGCGAGAGCAAACTCGGCCTCAATCCCTCCGCGGCCGATCGTTCGATCCGTGTGCCCGTACCCGAGCTCTCCGAGGAGCGCCGCCGCGAGATGGTGAAGCTGGTCAAACAAATGGGCGAGGAGGCCAAAGTCAGTGTTCGTCAGGTCCGCAAAGAGGGAATGGACGCCGCGAAAAAAATGAAAGCCTCCAATGTCCTCACGGAGGACGGTCAAGCCGTGTTTGAAGAAGACGTGCAAAAACTCACCGATAAATCCGTGAAGGAGATCGATGCCCACGTCGCCTCGAAGGAGAAGGAGTTGATGAAGATTTGATCGATCTTCACGCAAAAAAAACGCGGTCGTGAGAGCACGACCGCGTTTTTTTATGAGGAATATTTCTCAGCGAATCAAGCACGACCCAGATAGGATCCGTCTTCGGTCTTGACGATGAGCTTTTCGCCGGGGTTGATGAAGAGCGGGACCTGCATCGAGAGGCCAGTTTCCATGATGGCGGCTTTGTACACGTTGTTGGCGGAGTCGCCTTTGACGCCCTCGGGGGAATCGGCAACGATCATGACCATCGATGGCGGAAGCTCGACAGCGGCAACGTTGGAGTCGGTGAAAAGGAGGGTGTAGGTGTGACCCTCGATGAGGTAGTACTTCACCGGAGTGATCAGATCCTCGTGCACCACCACGTCTTCGTAGGTATCGTTGTTGAGGAAGTGGTAGCCACCCGAATCCTTGTAGGAATATTCGTGCGGAATGCGCTCCAGCAGCACGCTGTCCATGGAGTCGTTCGAGGTCAGACGCAGGTTGAACACTTTCTGTGTGTTCACGCTGCGCACGGACATTTGCACGTAGGAAGCCATGCGGGGTGGGGTCTTGAGCTCGTGGCTGATCACGATGCAGACTTCGTTGTTGTGGCGGACGGCGTGTCCTTTGCGGAGATTGATGACGGGAGTACTGGCCATGGCGATGAATGTTGCGGCGCGGGGTATAATCGCCTTCGAGCGAGTCGGCAAGCTCTATTTTCTTGAGACGAGCGAGTGATGAGCTGGTAAATCTTTCGACTGGTGAAGTCGTGACAGAGATGTGAATGGAGCGTCGTAGTCGGTTTGATGAAAATATTGCACAGGAGTTGGATGATGGCTTTGATGTTGGCGGGCATGGCGACCGCCGAGCAGACCGGACCGCCGCGGCGGGTGTTGTGCGCGGATGACTCGAAAAAGATCCTCGCCATCGTCGATGCAAAGGGCGTGGTCGAGTGGTCGCATGCGGTGGGGCCGATCCATGGCGCGCAGGTGCTTTCGAATGGCAACCTGCTGTTCCAGGTGAACTGGACGCGGGTGGTGGAGGTGACGATGGATGACAAGAAGCAAGTGGTCTGGGAATATGATGCGAAAATGCACGCGCCCGCCGGCAAAGGCGTGGAAATTCATGCGTTTCAGAGACTGGAAACCGGTGACACGATGATTGCGGAATCTGGCACTTGCCGGATTCTGGAGGTGACGCAAAAAGGGGAGATCCGCAAGGAGTTTCCGATGAAAGTGAACCATCCCAGCACTCACAGTGATACCCGGCAGGTGGTCAAACTCGCGAACGGTCACTACCTCGCGGCTCACGAGCGAGATGGCACGGTGCGCGAATACGATGCGAACGGAGCGGTCGTCTGGGAATATGAAGTGCCTATGTTCGACGGCAAACCGGCAGCGGGTCACGGGGTGGAAGCTTATGGCAACGCGGTGTTCGGCGTGCAGCGTCTCGAAAACGCGAACACCCTCATCGGCTGCGGCAACGGGCATCGCGTGTTGGAGGTGAGCCCCGCGAAGGAAATCGTATGGAAACTCGAAGCCAGCGACCTGCCCGGCATTGAGCTGGCATGGGTCTGCGGCGTGAAGCGCTTGCCCAATGGCAACACGCGCTTCATCAACTGCCACGCGGGCCCGAAAAATCCGCAGATGATCGAGGTGGATGCACAGAAAAAAATCGTCTGGACCATGAAGGATTTCGTCAACTTCGGCAACTCGATGCCGGTGGGACTGGTCCTCGAGGAGTGATTTTACGATTTTCCTACGAAATTTCTAAGAATCTGGTATCTTGGGTGTCTTCACAAGATATGAAAAGATTCGTTAGCTTTCTTTTGGCATGGTCGGTCGGGATCGGTATCACCCGCGCGGCAACTCGCGATCAGCAGTGGAAGCAGGTCGAGGAGGAAATGAACAAGGATTTGCCGAAGTCGGCCATCCAGACCCTGACTGCCATCGATGCCGCCGCACGTCAGGAAAAAGCCTGGGCGGAGGCCATCCGTGCCACGGCCCAGCGCATTCTGTTGCAAGGACGGATCGACGAAGGGCGCAGTCCCACGGCGGCGATCGAGATGATGCAAAAGTCCATTGCCGATGCCCCTGCGGAAATGAAGCCCGTGCTCGGCGTGGTCCAGTCGCTGTGGTTGTGGAGTTATTTTCAACAGAACGAGTGGCGTTTCCGTCAGCGCAGTCCGGACGCCGGACCGGTGGGCGATGACATCAAGACCTGGGGCCTGCGCCGCATTCTCAGTGAAGTCGATGCCGGATTTGTCAAAGCGCTGGGTCAGGCCGAGGCCTTGCGGGCGATTCCTGTGGCGGACTACGACAAACTTTACGATAAAGGCAATCTCGACGATGCCTTGCGCCCCACTCTTTACGACCTCGTCGCCCACGAGGTGCTGGGCTACTATGCGGCGGATCAACTTGCCACGGTGCAGGCGGAGGATGCCTTTTCCTTTTCCGTGGACTCGCCCGCCTTCGGCACCATCGAGGAATTTCTCGCCTGGAAGCCGCAGAGCACGGATGAAACGTCCAACAAACGCAAGGCGATCGCGCTCTATCAGGAATTGCTGCGTTTTCATGCGGAACGCCCCATCGCCCGCATGCATGTGAATCTGGAGCGACTCGACTGGGCCAAGGCCGCGGTGGAGGGTGGCGAAACCAACGCGGTCATGGAAAAGCGTCTTCGCGAGTGCGTGGAGCAATCCGCCGGCATGGATCAGCAGGCTTTGGTGCGATACAAACTCGCGAGTCTGCTTGCTGAACAAAAGCGCATGAAGGAGGCTCTGGAACTGGCCCGACTGGGGGCGGAGACGGGCAAGAGCAAAATCTATCAGAGTCACTGCGAGCAGTTGATCGATCAGATCCTGGCTCCCGCTGTGTCGCTCACCACCGAGTCGCTATGGAATGCCGCCAAACCGGATTTCAAGGTCAACTATCGCAACGTCACGAAACTCTGGTTCCGGCTCTATGCGATTGATTGGCAGCAGCGGCAGGCGTATCTCGATCAGGAGGGTTTTCAGCGCCTGCTTGCGGCGAAACCCGCGCGCGAATGGTCGGTCGAACTGCCCGCGACCGATGATTATCTCGAACGCACGCAAATGCTGAACGGAGTGTGGGATCTCCCCAAAGGCACCTATCGTCTGGTGGCGAGTGCGAAAGAAAATTTTCCCACGGAAAAGAACGCCCTGTTTCAAAGCCACGTCTGGATCAGCGATCTCTCTCTGTTGCAGTCCTCCGGCACAGGACCGGTTCGCGGCATCGTGATGAACGCGATCACTGGCAAGCCCATCAAGGACGCGACGGTGGAGCGATGGGAACAAAAAGACGAGGGAATCGTGAAAATCGATGAGTCAAAAACCAATGCGGACGGTTTTTTTGAAAAAAGCGTTGCTCCCAACCGCAGGGTGCTGTTCCGCGTCGTGCATGCCGGTGATTCCATGGTCGGCAACGAAATGTGGCTGAACCAACCCGGCCGCGAAAGGAGCCAGGAGGTGGTCCATCTGTTCACGGACCGCGCGATCTATCGGCCCGGACAAACCGTCCGTTTCAAGGGCATCGCGACTTTTTATGATCGCCAGAAAAACGACTACCACACCATCGCGGACAAGGATTTCACCGTGGACTTCCGCGACGCGAACAACAAAGAGATCAGCAAATTGACGCTGAAAAGCAATCGTTTCGGTTCGTTTCAAGGCAGTTTCACCGCTCCCACCGATCGGGTTCTGGGCGTGGCCAGCATCCGCTGCGGCAGGAATTCGACGATGGTGCGCATCGAGGAATACAAGCGTCCGAAGTTCACGGTGGAAGTCGGCGCGGCCAAGGCTCCGCCGCGTTTGAATGAACATGTGACTGTCACCGCCAAGGCGATCGCCTACACCGGTGCGCCCATCGATGGAGCCAAGGTCAAGTGGTCGGTCACGCGGCGCGCGCAGTGGCCTGAATGGTCGCGCTGGTGCTGGTGGTTCAATCCCTCGCTCAGCAACCAGAAGCAGATCGCCCATGGCACGGCCGTGACCAACAGCAAGGGGGAGGTGGAGGTGACTTTCCTGGCCCAGCCCGATCTCGGCATCGATCCGAAAAACGAGCCTGTCTTTGTGTATGAGGTGTCTGTGGATGTTACCGATTCCACCGGTGAGGCCCGCTCGGGTCAGCGATCGGTGCGCGCGGGGTATGTCGATGTCTCGGCGAATCTCAGTGCGGAATCCTGGCTCGACGCAGCCGCTCCGGTGATCATCAAGACTACCACGCGCAGCATCGACGGCGAGCCGCAAGCTTGCAAGGGTACCATTGCCGTTCATCGACTCAAGCAGCCGGAAAATGTGTTGCGCAAAAAACTCGACAATGATGGATTCCCTCGCGGATTTTCTCATCGTGGAGTATTGCCTCCGGTCGATCCCTCCGATGAAAAAGATCCCTCCGATCCGAATTCCTGGGAGCTCGGTGAGTTGGTGCAAAAGATCGAATTTTCCACGAATGAAAAAGGCGAAACGCAAAGCGAGTGCAAGCTCGCAGCGGGGGAATATCGTGCGGTTTTGGAAACCACGGATCGCGCGGGGAAAAAAGTCACGGCGCTCTTGCCTCTGCGTGTGCTGGATCTGAACGCCAAGCGTTTTCCCGTCAAGGTGACCCATCATTTCGGAGTGAAATCGTGGTCGGTCGAGCCGGGTGAGGAATTTGTCGCGCTCTGGGGCACGGGATACGGAGAAGGCCGTTTTTATTATGAAATCGAACATCGCGGCGCGATCCTGCGCAAGGGCTGGTCGGATGGATCGGGTACACAGGAAATCCTGCGTTTGCCCATCACCGAGGAATACCGTGGCGGTCTGACCCTGCGCACCTTGTACCAACGGGAAAACCGCACCTATCTCACCAATGACACGATCGAGGTGCCATGGTCGCAAAAGGATCTGACCCTTCGCTTCGAAAGCATGCGCAACAAAATCGAACCGGGAGCCAAGGAAACCTGGAAGTTCGCGATCGAGGGTGCGGAGAAAGACGCTGTCGAAATGCTGGGATTGATGTATGATGCATCGCTCGACGCCTTCGCACCTCATCATCTCACGGCGAGTCTTTCCTCCTATTTCTATCGCAATTCCTCATCGCGCGACTGGACGCATGACAATCGCATGGTGCAGCTGTCTGACTGGTCACCCGGTTGGTATGAGCAACGGACCGCGGAAGCGCTGCTGAACCGGCAACTTCCCGAGTCCCTCATGCAGCAACAAGTGCGTTTCATGGCGATGTCGGATGCTTTCGCTGGAGGCGGCAGTCCGCGCATGTTGAAGGGAATGGCCATGCCGGCACCAGCGATGGCAGAGGCAAGTGCGGATGCTTTCGTGCCGACCGGTGCCAACATCATCACTGGAGGCAACCGTTCGGGAGACGCCGCGATCACACGCGATTCGATCAGTTCGATTCTCAATAACCCGAACCGTGCCAATACCGATCTAGTGGGGGCCACGCCACCTGTCGATGATGCTCCGACCGTGCGCAAGAATTTGCAGGAAACGGCATTTTTCGAGCCGCAGTTGCTCACCGATGAAAAAGGTGTGGTGACCATGAGCTTCACCATGCCCGAGGCGCTGACGAAATGGCGTTTCATGGGTTTTGCACACGATGCGGCTTTGCGCAGCGGCTATCTCGAAGGCACGACCGTCACCGCCAAGGACCTGATGATGCAACCGAACGCACCACGCTTTCTGCGCGAGGGCGATGAAATTGAATTCACCGCGAAGGTGTCGAATCAATCCGACGCCGTGCAGACCGGAAAAGCCACTCTCGAGTTCGCCGATGCCGCCACGCTCGAGTCGCGCAATGCTGCCCTCGGTCTAACGCAAACCGTGCAGGAATTCTCCATTCCCGCCCGCGAATCGAAGACCCTTTCCTGGCGCATTAAGGTACCTGATGGTGCCGGATTCCTCACCTACACCGCCAAGGCCAGCAGTGGCACACTCACCGATGGGGAAGAGGGCATGATCCCCGTGTTGTCGAAACGCCAGCTCGTCACCGAATCGATCACCCTGCCCATCCGCGATGCCAGCAGTCGTGAGTTCGCGATGAAAAAACTCATCGAAAGCGGCAAGTCGGACACGCTCCAACATCAGAGTGTCAGTTTGCAAATCGTATCCCAACCGGCCTGGTATGCCGTGATGGCCTTGCCCTATCTGATGGAGTATCCCCATGAATGTGCCGAGCAGACCTTCAACCGCTACTATGCGAATCATCTCGCCCGTCACATCGCGCAGAGCGATCCGAAGATCCGTCGTGTTTTTGAGATTTGGCGCAATGCCCCGAAAACGCTCGACAGTCCTTTGCTCAAGAATCAGGACCTCAAGAGTCTCATGATTGAGGAGACACCTTGGCTGCGGGATGCCAATTCGGAAACCGAGGCGCGCCGCAATGTCGGTGTGTTGTTTGACGACAACCGTCTCGATGGCGAGTTGGCACGCGCAAGCAAACGTCTATCTGAAATGCAGCTGGGCAACGGTGCGTGGCCGTGGTTCCCCGGAGGTTCGGGCAGTCCATTCATCACTCTCTATATCGTGACGGGCGAGGCAAGACTCAAGCATCTCGGTGTGCCTGTGGACACCAAGATGTCAGTGCGTGCGCTGGATTGGCTAGATGACCACGTGCGCCAGATGCATCAGGATATCGTGGCGAAAAACCGCGAGGAAGATCATTTCTCCTCCTTCATCGCGATGTATCTTTATGCCCGCAGTTTCTATCTGCAGGAACGTCCCGTCGCGAAAAAGAACAAGGAGGCTTTCGAATACTACACCAAACAGGCTGCGAAATACTGGAGCAACCAGAAGTCACTCATGACCCGTGGTCACACTGCGTTGGCCTTGCACCGCCTCGGTCAGAAGGATGCGCCCGCCGCCATTGTTTCGTCGCTCCGCGAAAATGCCCTCAATACCGATGAACTGGGCATGCACTGGCGCATGAACGAGGGCTACTACTGGCAGGACGCGCCGATTGAAACGCAGGCCATGATCATCGAAACCTTCCGTGAGGTGGCCGCTGATATGAAAGCGGTGGACGATTGTCAGGTGTGGCTTCTCAAGCAGAAACAAACGCAAGGTTGGAAGACCACCAAGTCCACGGCCGATGCCGTATACGCGCTCTTGTTAGGCGGCGACGTCAAACGCCTGGCCTCCGATGCCCTCGTCACTGCTGAACTCGGTGGCACACCAGTGAATCCGGAAAACGTCGAGGCAGGCACCGGCTACTACGAGAAAAAATTCATGGCCACCGAGGTCAAGCCGACGATGGGGAATGTGAAGCTCACCAAAACCGACAAAGGCGTGTCTTGGGGATCGCTGCATTGGCAATACCTGGAGGATGTTTCGAAAATTACTCCGCATGAGGGGAATCCGTTAGAGATCAAGAAGAGCCTGTATCTCAAACGCATGACCAAGGCAGGCGAGGAGATCGTTCCCGTCAACGGCCCGCTGGCACCGGGCGATGAGGTTGTGACTCGCATCGAAATTCGTGTGGATCGCGACATGGAATACATCCATCTCAAGAGCCAGCGCGGCAGTGGCTTGGAACCGGTGAATGTGCTTTCGAGCTACAAATTCCAAGACGGACTCGGTTATTATGAAATGACTAAAGACACCGCGGATCATTTCTTTATCGAGTATTTGCGTCGTGGCACCTACGTGTTTCAGACCAGCGCCCGTGTGCAACTGCGCGGCAGCTATCCCAGCGGCATCGCCGAGATCCAATGCATGTATGCCCCCGAGTTCAACAGCCACAGCGCGAGCCAGATAATCGAGGTGAAGTGACTTTGCTGTTAGGCCCGAGATGATAGTTCTCGGGCCTTGTTGGCGTAGTCCATGCCACATGGGTTTTTCATCGTGTATCGTATTTCTCGTCTGCCAGTTTCTGGCTGTGGTTTCGTTCTGCGTGTGTGCTCAAGTTGCTCCTCAACCAACCAAGGCAACAGTGGTGCGCTACGAGGACTTCGGGGCGAAGGGCGATGGCGTGACCGATGATGTTTTTGCTTTGGCAAAAGCTCACGAGCATGCGAATGCCCATGGACTTCCCGTTCTCGCTAGGGATGGCGCGACCTATCGGATTGGCAAGACGCTGCATACGATCGTGATCGAGACCAATACCGACTTCGGAAAAGCCAAGTTTGTCATTGATGATTCCGATCTCCAGAAAGCCCCCGGTGATGTTTTTGCAATTCGCTCGCGTCTCAAGCCGATTGAACTCACTGGCGTGAAAACCCTCCAGCGTCAGCAGACGAAAATCGACGTGAAGTTGTCGGCTCCTTGCGTAATCGTCGCCATCAACAAAAACGTCAAACGTTTCATCCGCCGTGGTAACAATGCCAACGATGGATCACCGCAAACGGATACCTTGCTCGTCAATGCGCGCGGGGAAATCGCCACCACCACGCCTGTCATCTGGAATTTTGATGAAATCACCTTCCTGAAAGCGCTGCCGATGGATGCAGGGACGCTCACGATCCGAGGCGGACATTTCACCACGATTGCCAACCGCGCTGAGTCGGAGGAGGGATACTTCGGCCGCGGCATTTCCATCAGCCGTTCCCATGTGGTGGTCGACGGATTGGAACATCATATCACCGGAGAAGGCGCCGTCGGTGCTCCCTACGGCGGGTTCATCAGCGTCACCAACTGCGCGAATGTGTTGATCCGCAATTCGGTTTTCACCGGTCACAAGACTTACAAATTCGCCGCTGAAAACGGTCAGATGACATCGAAAGGAACCTATGACCTGCGCTTCGATCGCGCCCTGAATGTCACATTGTTTCGCTGCAAGCAAAGCAATGACATTCTTGATTCAAGTCGTTGGGGAATCATGGGCTCGAACTTCTGCAAAAACCTCACGTATGACCAATGCCAGTTGTCCCGATTTGACGCGCACCAGGGAGTGACGCACGCGACAATCCGCGATTCCGTCATTGGCCACGCCGGGTTGCAGTTGACGGGTTTCGGCACGTTTTTGATCGAGAACTCCACGGTGAAGAGTGGAAATTTCATCGATCTGCGACCGGATTACGGCAGCACATGGACCGGCGAATGGATCATTCGGGATTGCAGATTCGAACCTAACGGAAAAATGTCTTCTCCGCCTGTTCTGATCAACGGCTCGAATGACGGGCAGCACGACTTCGGCTACGAGTGCCAGATGCCCTGGCGCATCAAGATCGATGGGTTGCATGTTGCCGATGGCGATGCCGATGCGAAGTCCGCCGGTGCTTTTTTATTAGGTAATTTCAATACGCGCTGGTCGTCAGAGATCGTGCAACCATATCCCTATCAGGTGACGAAGGAAATCCATCTCAAGAAGATCGTCACAACCAGCGGACAGCTTTTGCGTTTGTCCAGCCACGCCACCATGTTTCGCGACGTCAAGGTGACGGGCCTTTAAACAAAAGGCTCGCGCTATTTTTGCAAACGGGGAGCGGAGTGACCTTGCGCGTGGATCCGGTCCAGCAGGGCTTGCAGGGCCTTCACGCGTTCGGGATGTTGTGCCGCTACGTTGTTGGTCTGGGTGATATCTTCCGTCAGATGATAGAGCTCGAGGTTGCCGGGTTTTTCTTTGCTGGCTTTGACTTTTTTCACGCCGGCAGGGATCGCATTGACGAGCACCCATTCGCCGTCGCGCACGGCATAGGCGTTCGGGTTGGTGTTGTGCACCATGGTGGTACGGGGGCCTTGTTTGCTTTCTCCGCGTAAGTAGGGCAGGAAATCGTAGGAATCCTGCGCGGCATTGTCCGGCAGTTCCGCCGCCGTGACTGCGGCAAAGGTGGCCATCAAATCGGTCTGGGCGAAGAGCGCATCGGATACCGCACCCGCCTTGATCACGCCGGGCCAGGAAATGATGGTGGGAACGCGATGGCCGCCTTCATAAATGTGGCGTTTCAGGCCGCGCAATGGCTCGGAGGACCAGTGGTTGAATTTCTCCTTGCGCTCGATGGCGTAATTCTCCGGTCCGTTATCGGCGGAAAAAACAACCATCGTGTTTTTCGACTGACCGATGCTTTCGAGGGCTTCGAGAATTCGTCCGCATGCGGCATCGGTTTGCGCCACGTAGTCTCCGAAGGCTCCGGCTTGCGATTTGCCATCGACCTCATCCGCGGGGATGATGGGAGCGTGTGGGGAAGGAAAGGGCGCGTAGAGAAAAAACGGTTGCTCCTTGTCCTTGCGGGAGAGAACGTAATCGACACTTTTCTGCGTGAGCGTTGGCAGATTTTCATAAGGATCCCAGCCGGTGACCATAGGACCCGGGCGGCATTCCCAGCGACCTTCTTTGATTTTCTTCCAGGATTTTTCATCCAGCATGGTGTCCGGTGCCTTGACCACCTTATTGTTTTCAATCCAGGCATACGGTGGGAAATTGATGACGTCGTCGCCGAAGTAGGAATCAAACCCGCGGTCCAAGGGGCCACCGGGAATGGGTTTGCTCCAATCGAAGTCCGCGAACTGGTTCGACTTCGCCGGAGTGCCGGGCTTGCGGATCGCATCCCAGTCCCAGCCGAGGTGCCACTTGCCGATGGCGGCGGTGGCATAGCCTTTCTTGCGCAGCATTTCCGCGATTGTCAACTGACCGGGTTGGAAGGATGGCTTGCCGAAGGAATCGACAATGCCATGGAAATCCCGCCAGTGCGCGCGACCGGTGAGCAAGGCGTAGCGCGATGGCGTGCAAATGCCGGAAGACGAGTGACCGTCCGTGAAGCGCATGCCCGAGGCCGCCAGTTTGTCGAGGTGCGGCGTCGGGATTTTCGATTTCGGATTGTTCGCTCCGAGGTCGCCGAAGCCCATGTCATCGGCATACAAAATGATGATGTTCGGCAAACGATCCGCCCACACCGGCGCGCTGCAGACGAGAAAGGCAAGATGCAAAAGAATGTGTTTCATGGGTTGTTAGAAAATTACGTGAGGATGATGCGATTCTTTCATTCCGCGGGTCGTGGTCAGGAAACCACTTTTGCGAATGCAGTTCCCATGCGAGCGTAGGTCTCGGTGCATTGCTGGCTGCGTTGCAAAAGTCCGGCATCGATCGTTATGCGTCCCGGTTCAAACAACAGGATCGTCGATGAACCACCGAAGGCGAAATATCCTTTTTCCGCCCCTTTTTCGATGGCCTTGCCCGCTTGATAGGTCTGGTGAATGGATCCCACGCAGGTGGCGCCGATTTCCAACACCAGCACCGTTCCGCAGTTTTCCGTGGCTACGGGTGTAATGCTGCGTTTGTTCTGCCAGAAATACGACAGGTTCTGCCGCAATGCGATGGGTGATACGGAAAACAACGAGCCGTTGATCATGTGGGCTTGTTGGGGCACGCCAGCCACGGGAAAATGAAAACGATGGTAATCGACGGGACACAAACGCGACAAAAGCAGGGCTCCTTTTTCGTAGCGAGATGCCAGTTCCGCCGAGCCTAACAACTCGGCCAGATCGAAGGATTGCCCTTTGACAAACACCGAGGAAATCTCTGAGGCGTTGGCAAAGGCGAGATGTCTGCCGTCGGCGGGAAAGACAATCGACGAGGGATCCGCATCGATGGGGCGTGCTTCGGGTTTGAGTTTCCGATAGAAAAATTCATTGAAGCTGCGGTAGCTGTCGACGTCATCGCGGAATTCTGAGGGATCGAGTCCGTATTGTTGGAGGAAGGGTGCGATTTTTTGCCGCGATCTTTCCAGATTCATGCGCCAGCCGTACCAGTGCGAGAAAAACGGCCTTTTGATGAAAAGGTGCAATGCCAGTTTGCCTAACGGATTTCCATACGCAAACCGCAGAAACGATTCGCCGTAAACCTGTTCGGTCTCCAATTCGCCGGTGAGACTGTTGTGAAATTCAATCGCGGACACGCGCCACTCTTGCGCAGATGCGCGGCGCGGGGAAGAAAAATCACTCGTGGTTGCGGTGCTGGAAATGGCCGACCACGGCGCCGGCACCCAGACCTGTGATGAATCCGCAGACGTGACCTAAAACATCCGTTTGCGGGTCTTTGCCTGTTCCCAGCATGCCCAGCAATACAACGCCTGCCAGAACTGGTGCGACCACCTTGGGCCATGTCCAGTGCGGACGCATGCGCCAGCTCTCGACAAATCCACTGCCGGAAAGCAAACCCAGGGCGGCGAAGACCGCGGTCGATGCTCCGAGGGAATAAAACTCATCGGGATGTTGCAGCCAGCAATTCCACGCATTTCCCAGGGCTCCACACAAAAAAATCAACAACCACGCCTTCCACGCGCCGAATGTTCTCGCCACAAAAACCGTGAATCCGAGTCCGGTCAGCAAATTCCCCGCGAGGTGGGGGAGATCGGCATGGAGAAACAGCGAGGTGAACGGACGCCACCATTGTTGCCCGTCGATGAGTCCATGACTCGATGACAGAAACCGATCATACGAGACTCCGGGCAGACCCTGCCAGCGATAGACCGCCAAAAGCACCGTCATCCATGCAAAGTACCAGCCCCATCCCGCGGGGTGGAGTTTTCCCACATCGATCCGAGGCTGGGCTCTGCTGATGGCCATTTCTTCGCTGAATTCGTCGAGCTCGCGCTCCAGCCTTGGTGTCGGTTCGGTTTCGACCTGCAACACAAAGGCATCCTCGTTTTCTTCCCGGTCCACGCGGCAATCCTCGCCCATTGCCAAGGCCACGAGTCCATGGTCATTCGCTTCCGCAAGGGAGGAAAAACGTCGGACCGTCACCCACGATTCCTCATCGTCGGCGATGTCATGGGGTGCGGTGGAGGAATTCATCGTGCGGTTTGGGGAAGCATCCCGCAGATTCGGCATTCGTCAATCGACAATTCACAAACGCGCACTTGTGAGCATCAAGCCCCATGCTAGGATGTGCGCGTGACCGAGGCGATCTACGGCTGGAAATACCGCATGGAATCAAGCCATGCGCTCAATCGCCGCAGCCCGATGCAAGTCGTGGAGGGATTCCTGATTCGTCATGCGGGTGGCTACGGATGCGTCCAGCCTTGGCCGGTGTTTGGGCACGCCACGCTCGATGATCATTGGTCGGCTCTGGCCGCCGGTGTTTCCTTGCCTTTGTTGGATCAAGCTCTGGCATGCGCCAAACAGGATGCCGCCGCACGGGAAGCGCGCATTTCTTGGTGGTCTGACATCCAGGTGCCGCTCAGTCATGCCACGGTAACGGATTTGCAAAGCAATCTGCCTCAGAATTTGAACAGGCCTTTCACTCATGCGAAACTCAAGGCATCGATCGCCGTAACCGAGGCTCTGTACGATTGGGCGATGCGGCATCCGGGCGTACAAGTCCGTCTGGATTTTAACGAAGTGCCCAGTTTGGCCGAGTTCGATGCATGGTGGCATGGTCTGGATCGCGCCTTCCGTGATCGCATCGATTGGATCGAGGATCCCTTTGCTTATGACGACAATGATTGGTCCGCGTGGCAGGAAAAAAATGCTGCGTCGCTTGCAGTGGATCGTGCGTTTGCTTCGGCCCGGATGAGTGAAACATGGATCGCGATCTGGAAACCGGCATGGCAGGCATTGCCGCAGGGATCGATGGTGAAAAACGTGGTGGTGACATCGGCGATGGATCATCCGGTGGGGCAGGCATGGGCGGCATTTTCCGCGGCACAAGCCGGAGTGAATTCCATCTGCGGCCTGCGCACCGATCATTTGTTCGCGCCTAACGCCTTTATCGAACGCATGGGCCCGTGGTCGCCGGAATGGCCGACGATTTCCGGCACCGGCATGGGTTTTGATGATTTGTTAGAAAATATTCCATGGACCCGCATTCGATAGTCAGCCATGCCTTCTGGCACAGCGAATCCTCTTGGCTCATGGAGTCCGGGCGGGCGGTGGAAATTTCCGCCACGCCTTGTCCATCGGTGGTCTTTGCCACATCCGGTTCCACCGGAAAACCGCGCTACATCGCTTTGGCCAAAGAGTCGTTGCGGCTCTCGGCCAAGTGCGTGAACAATCATTGCCATGTCGATGCCGATTCCGTGTGGGGGCTGTGTTTGCCGTGGTGGCACGTGGGCGGCTTCGGTGTGCTGGCGCGAGCCTTTGAGCGTGGCGCGGGCTTCTCGGTTTTTTCGCAACGATGGAACGCGGTTGACGCTGTGTCATGGCTGGTTTCCGCGAATGTCACCCATCTCTCGCTTGTTCCCACGCAGGTTCATGATCTCGTGGCATCGGGTCTCAAGGCCCCGTCAACCCTGCGCGTTGTGATCGTGGGGGGAGGTCGCTTGGATCAGGAGTTGGGGGTAAAAGCCCGATCTCTGGGCTGGCCGGTGTTGGCCAGTTACGGCATGACGGAAGCCGGTTCGCAGATCGCCACGCAGCATCTCGATTCGTTGGCATCTCCGTTTTGCCTCGAGCCGCTGCCCATCCTGCCTTGTTGGCAGTCGCGCGCCACAGCGCACGGGATCATCGAGATCTCCGGTCCGGTGTTGTTTCATGGGGAATGTCATCGCGAAGGGAATTCCTGGCTCTATCAACCACGGCACGGAGACTGGTATCAAACGCAGGATTGTGGAGAGGTGATCGATCATCGAATCCTCATCACTCATCGAGCCGACTCTCTGGTGAAAGTCATGGGCGAGCTGGTGAACCCCGCCTCGATGGAATCCACCCTCGTTTCGTTCGGTTTGCCTCCCGGCCGTTTCGTGGTGTTGCCACTCGCGGATGTGCGTCAACAGCATCGCCTGGCATTGGTTCATGAAAATCTGGAAGATGGCGATGTTGCCGCGGTGCTGGCATTATATCACGACACCTGCTCGGGCTACGAACGCATCGGCGATGTCGTGGCGATCCCGGATTTTCCCCGCAGTGATTTGGGGAAAATTCTGCGAAGGAAGATCCTTGAACGTTTGGCCCAGTCACCTACTTAGCGTCTGCGGTGCAGGCATGCCATGAGCGAACCCATCAGCACCAGCAGAGCGGTGGAGGGTTCGGGCACGTTGGTGATGGTGGGTGTCGATGTGGCATCCACCTGTTTCAGACCATGCCGTTCATACTGCTCCTTGGTCTCTAACACCACCGCGCCAGACACATAGCTGACCAGTTGATATCGCACTGCCAGCGCACTGTCTTTGGTCTCGGCCACTTTTTCCATCGCCCACAGGCGCGCCAACTGATCGCTAACTTTGGCACCATCCAGCCCCGTGGCGTCCGCGCGGCGGGACCACTCCCAGGATGTGGCAGGTTCTCCTGCTTGCAAACGATCCAGCCACCTCGCCAGGCCGTCGGCATCGAGCGAGAGCTCAGGAGCGGCAGTCATGAAGCCGCTGCGACCTAACGATTCGAACAAACGGTTGCTGCCCTCCACCAACGGCACGGCATAGAAACGCGGGCGATTGCCACCGCGCTCGAACATCTGCTGGATGCGCTCACTGCGACCGATGGTGACGGGCTGTGGTCCATGCAACCACACCACAGCGCTGTCGGGCGATTCTTTGGCTTTTAGCAAAGCCTGATAGAGTGCGTGTTCGTTGTCGCAACCACCTTCGAATTCCGCTGTGGCCAGCTCATCCGCCGTCACGCTCACGGATTCATCTTTGGCGAGAAAAATGCTGGTGGCGCGACCGCGAAGTTGTGAGGCGAGAGTGGCGCGATGTTTCTTCAACGCCTGAGAGCCATCCACCACCACGATCAGCGACTTCACGGCGGAGAGTGTTGACTCGATCGGCTTACCGATGAGAATTTTTTCTGCAGCGTGTGCGAAAGGATCCTCACACCAAACGCTTGCGGTTAGCGCGGTAAGATGTGGAATCTCGACGCGCGAGTTCATCTTCTTACTGCCGAAATGAAGCGAGTGCATTCGTTCATCGGGATGGGATTGTTGCTCCGCTCCGCTCAGCAGGAATGGTTTGTCCGCCTGCAACCACAGTGCGTGTTCGAACGATGCCACCTCGCCGAAGTTTTTCTCGATGATGTGCGGCAGGCTCCAGCCATTGCCATCGAACGGAGCGGTGATGCCGATGCGGATCTTCATTTCCCCATTCGCTGGCACGGGAAAGCACTGCACCATGATGGTGTCCGGCCCCACCATGTTCACTAGCACCGGATCGCGTCTTTGCACGACGGCGACTTCCTTGTATGCCGCTTTAACCTGTGCCACCGAGCCAAAGGCCGCTTCGTTCGGTTCGCCATTGATCCAGAGTGTGAGACGACTGACATGCCCGTGACGCGGCATGCGGATCTGGCATCGAGCTTCACGCGCGGTTTCGCTGCGATTCTGGAACACCAAGGTCCATTCGCCGTATCCGATGCGGGCCTGGCCATCGAGATGAGCGTCGAATCGCGATTCCTTGCAGTCGAGAAAGCGGGTTTTGGACGCGACTTGATCTCCGCCGTGATCGACATCCATTTCCTCATCAATCATCAGCGATCTGCGAGAGATCGAAAAAGGATTGTTTTCCTGACTACCCGGACGCGGTTTCGCATTGAACGGCTCTCCGGTGACGCGGAAATACAGATCTCGCTTTTTGCTGATTTCGTCCGCCGTGGCCCAACGGCTCCCCCAGGAAAAACTCCACAATTTTTGGCGCATGATCCAAGAACTGATATCACTGCCTTCCAACGCCATTGTGTTCTCATAACACATTCTGAGCAACGTGTCCTGCGAATGCAAACTGCGCAAATCCACGAGCGCCTGATGGACAGCCTCCTCATTTTTTTCCGTCAGTTGTTTCCTCACGAGATAGCGGGTGCGCAGGGCAGGGGCCTCATAACTGAGCAGAGCCGCAAATGCCAGCACGGCGGTTATCAGCCAGGTACGGTGAAATTTCCGGCATCCGAGTTCTTTCGCGAGGCGATGCTCCGTCACCGTCAATCGCCACGACAGCAGCCAGGTGATGATGGGGCAGAGCGACAGCAATCCCATGCCAAAGGCCAGCAGAGCCATGACCGATATGGGGGCAAGTGGCAAAAACAACAGCGCGTAAAACAAGCCCGTACCGAAGGTCAGTCCCGTGGCGACCGCACGCTTGCGCCATGTCGATGGCGACGCCTGCTCGCGTGAGCGTATCAGCCATCCGTTGAGGAGCGGCACCGAGACTAAGAGCAACCCGTGGCCGAAGGTTGGGATCGGATCGAAAAAGTGCGTGGCACAGAAATTTGCCACCCACTCGAACAGCACCACAAGCAGAGGAAGAATCACGGCAAAGAACCAAAAGAACGAGCCGCCCACGCGTTTTCTCATGGGGAGCGTTGGTGGCAGCGGTGCTGCTGGGATGCGGTATCCGGCATCCATGCGCGCGATCGCTTGCTCCAATTCATGCAACCCGCAAATTGCCGAATTAAGATGGCTCAATTCCTCGTGAATATGCCTGCGCAAATCGTGCCGCAGTTCATCGGCCTCCTCGCCGTTGAGCCCTTCTCGCGCCACGCGCTCCCTGAGATACTCCAACCATCGCACTTCTGCGGCCTGCGTCCATTGTTTCATTGTCGTGTTTTTTAGGTTATGATTTTTTTTCCAAGGTCTCCACACCCTGGATCATACTTTCAAAATAAATCGCCATTTCCTCCGCATACCGACGCCCTATGTCGGTCAGTTGATAATACTTACGCGCGGGACCTTCGTTTGACTCCTCGAGCCGTGTGCTGACCAGTCCCTGTTTTTTCAATCGTGCCAGAAGCGGGTAAATCGAGCCCTCCGCCACGCCGATGCCGGGAATGTCCACAAGCGCCTTAACCAAGGCATAGCCATACCATTCGCCATGCCTTAGCGCGCGCAGAATGCAATAGTCCAGCAGACCCTTGCGCATTTGCACGGTCCAATTGCCAAACCATTCTATGCTCGACTCTGCTTGTTCGTTCATTGCTTGCAAAGTATCTTGCATAAAAAGGTAGCTGTCCAGAACTTTTTTGGGAAATATGCTTTGTCATAGAATTTGCCAGACCTTTTTGCCGGGATTTTTACTTCTCAAAGGATTGAGCGATTGGGATATCCGTCTCTGCTTTTTGTCTTTAGTCCCCAAGGGACGATTCATTTCAGCCCACGGCTCAGCCGTGGGTGTCGTGTCTCGTAAAAAAATTACGTCCTCAAGGGACGCTTCATCGTCAAGCTCACCGTGATCAAGCGAGTCCCTTTCTCCAAAGATGTTGTCACTTTGCTAAGATAGGATGTCGTGTGATGAGGCGTCCCTTCAGGACGCTGGGAAACTTTGGGAAATCATCACCCATGATTTCATCATGGGCTATGATGAGTCGTCCTTTTAGGACGGGGAGAAGAGGAGCCAGATCCCGCTTAGTCGGAGAATTCGTTGGAGCGTCCCCCGCAAGAACTGGACAGGAAATATGAGCTTTTCGAATCGATCGGAATGGTTCAAAAGACATCTGAACAACAGCGGGCGTGGTCAAGCTGACGACAGCTTGCCGGGGTCTGGGGCGGGTTGTTCAGTAAAGTAGAAAACGGTGTATCTGAAACAGAATATCTATTTCAGTGACATCAGATAAGCGAAGAGATCCTGTCGTTGTTGGTCGGTGAAAGAGTCTAACAGACCTTCGGGCATGAGGCTTTGGCGGAGGAATTGGGTGGAGACGATGTCCTTGCGTTCGATCCGTTTGTCGCCCGCGCCCATTTGTCGGACGACGATGGCATCCTTGTCTTCGCTGACAAAAAAGGCATCGAGCAGCGAGCCGTCTTTCATTTGCACGCGGAAAATCCGATAGCCCGGTTCGATCGCGGCGTTCGGTGTGAGGATGTTGCGCACGATGGCTTCGGGTCCCATGGCGCCGACGCTGCTGAGATTGGGCCCGATGTTGCCGCCCGTATTTCCGAACTGATGGCAGGCACTGCACATCGCGGCGAGGGCTTTCCCTGACTCGGCATTGCCGGGTTGTTTCATCAGTGCGATGAAATGCTCGTATTTGGCATCGAAGGCTTTTGCCTGATCGAGGCTCATCACCGGCGGCAAGTCGAGCGAGCGGGTAAGTGTGGCGGCCTTGTTGGTCGCGCCCCAGCCCTTGTCGTTGCTGCCATTGTAGAGCAGTCCAGCCTGATTCACAGGGAGGCTGCGGTCGAAATGCATGCGGATTTCAGCGGCACTGCGTTCGCGATTCCAGATGCGGTATTCGGCAAACTGTCCGTCGGTGCCGCCTTGCGGAGTGCTCCAGCCGACGAGGATTTTTGCGATGGGATGGTTCGCGGTTTTGTTGCTGGTGCTGTCCAGCTCGCCATTGATGTAGATCTTGAATCGACCTGACGCATCGCGCGTGGCAGCGACGTGGGTCCAGAGATCGGCGATGATTTTTTTCTTCGCGATGAGCACATCGCCGCCGTGGGAGCCGGCATAAACGCGGAACAGTTCGCCGGCGAAATTGAGGTCGAGCTGATCGTTGGCGCCGCCAATGCTATCACGGTTATCGATGCCCGGTCGGAGTTTCACCCAGCTCTCGATGGTGAATGGGCCGGGCAGGGAAACGGTGGTGGGGATTTGCGCTTGGTTGGTGCCGTTGAGTTGCAAGACGGTGCGGAATTTGTCGCCGAGCTGGGCGAGCAGTTTTTTCCACTCCGGGTCGTTGCCAAGAACGGTCTGCATGCGGTCGAGCGTGATGTTGCTGAGGTCTTCGGCCTTGAGTAATTGCTTCGCGAGATATGCGGCGACCACGGCGGAAGCACCGCTTTTGTGGGACACCAGGATCTCCATGATGGGGGCACGCAAAGGCGCGGGCACTTGCGCGAGACCAGCGATCGTCGCCGACCCGGCATCCGCTTCGCGTGAGGCGGCGAGAGCCTTGAGGGTGCTGACGCGCACGCCTTGATCGGCATGCTGGAGCAGTGAGGTGAGAGGTATGGGATTGGCGTTTTGCTGGGCGGCGAGTGCATCAAGCGCGGCAATCCGGGTGGCGGTATCGGCAGAATCGAGCGCGATTTTTTGCAGGCGATCCGTGGTATTTTTCAATGCAAATGCGGCGCTCAGTTCGATGGCTCGCGTGACGTCCTCCGCTTTGCCGTTGAACAGGCGGTCGACGGTTTCGCCGATGAGCGACTGGATTTGTTCGGGAGAAATGCGGCTCTTGTTTTTCAGCAGGGCATCGATGATGGTTTTGCTGGTCGCGGGGTTTTCGATGGCGGCGCGCAGGGATTGCTGGATCGCGGGATTCTGGATCGCCTGCACCAAACGCAGGACTTCCTCGTCGTTAAGGCTGCGTTTGAGTTCGCTGACACGCTTGGCGATGATGGGCGCTCCATCGGCGGCGGGCAGGGCGAGGGCGGCGAGCAAAAAGCTTTCCACGGGGAGCTTTGCGGCGGCATCGGAGGCAAGGAACGGCGATAGCGCGGCGGCGTGACGCTCTAACAACAAACGCACCACGTAGCGCTCGAATTCGCGGTCGTAGGCCTCGCGGATGAGGATCATCCCTTTGCGCGTGCTTGGTCCTTGCGGGGCCGCAAGCGATGTGAGTTCAAAGTCGAGCAGGGCGGCAAACAGTTCGTTTTTGTTGTCGGATTTGCCAAGCCAGTAGCCGATGCTGGTCAGTGCCTCGCGTCGCACGTTTTTATCGGAGTCTTTGCGCAGCGTGAAAAGAGCGGGGGAGAGTTTGGCCGTCTCGGCAAGTGCACGCGCGGTCTCGCGGCGGAGGTGGATGCTGGACGCGGTTGCGGTTTTTTCGAGTTGCTCGAGAGTCGGCGGATACGCCATCAGCGCTGAAACATCGGTGAGATCAGGCGGCGTCACCTTGCGGTCGGCAAGGGTTTGTGCGGCGATTTGCGTTTGCGTCAGTGAGGGGGATTTCAACAGGCTTTGCAACGCTTTGTCGTCGAGCTTGGTGAAGTCGGGCACCGCGAACGTTTTTTGTGCGCTGTGTTTGATGCGCCAGATGCGGCCGCGCAATTTATCGCGATCCGGGTGAGCGCGCGGCACTTCGTTGTGACTGATGATTTTGTTGTACCAATCGACAATGTAGACGCATCCATCGGGTCCCAGAGTCATAGCCACGGGGCGGAACCACGGGTCATCGCAAGTAACAAAATCCGCGATGCGACTGAACTGCCAGTCGGTGAGATAATGCTCGGGCGACGGTTGATCGCGCTGCATCAAAACCGTGTTGATGCGCGAAGTGATGGGGTTTGCCACCAGCATCAGGTTGGCATAAGGGGCGTGAAAGGCGCCCGAGGCATCGGTGAGGCAAAGACCGCTCAAGCCCGTGCCGCCGAAGCGTTGTTTGACAAAAGTGCCGGGAAATTCCGGCGCGTAGCTTTTCCACTGGCCGTTCGAGCAGCCGGGGTAGTTGCCGTATTCGTGAAAGGGCATGACGCCGTAGCCGAAGTCGTTCGCCTCCTGGATGAATGACTCGCCATTGCGATCCATGACAAAGCCCCAGATGTTGCAGGGACCGTTGGAGGTGATTTCAAACTCACTGCCATCAGGACGGAAGCGCGCCATGCGGGTTTGGTCGAACTTGATCGCTTTTTCCTTCGGGTCCTGCGGACGCTTGACGTTGCTGTAATTGAAAGCACCCTGTGCCATCCAGATCCAACCGCCGGGCGCGCGGGTGAATTGATGTGGAAACAGGTGCGAGTCCTGCACGCCGAATCCTTCGAGAATAACTTCGCTTTTATCGGAAACACTGTCGTTGTTGGTATCGGTCAGCAGGACGATGTTGCGGCCATGCTGGGCATAGCATTTCGCGCCGTCGCCCCAGGGCAGGATGCCTAACGGAATCGCGAGTCCATCGGCGAACACGTGGTTGGGTTTCAGGCCCTCGGCGGGCAATGGTTTGTCGAAAACAGCATCGCGATCATAGATGAGGATTTTGTCCTTCGCCTTGCTGGCGTAAAGGGCATCGGCGATGGAGGCGTTTTCATTCGCATCGACGGGATACTCCAGCGCGGTCTGCGTCCACATGCGGCCGCGTTGATCGAAATACACGGAAATGAATTTACCGGCAGGCACGGCCGGATCCTCGGCGGCGACGAGTTCGATCTCGAATCCTGGCGGCAGGTGAAACGCGGCCTTTTGTTCCTGCGGCGTGCGTGGTTTGGCTTCGGCGATGGGCACTGTCTTCGGCTCCTGCGCGCCTTGGAACTCGGGCGTGGCCGGCAGTTCTGTGATCGTGATGTTTTTGAATTGCACCAGAAATTTCCCGCCGCCATGGGCTTGCAGTCCGATCAAGCCCGATTGCGGAATGCTCGGATCGCCCTCGGTGTAGTCGAGCGCGGGCACGCCGTTGATCCAGCTGCGGATGCGCTTGCCCTCGCAGAGGATGCGGTAGTCATTCCAGTCCCAGTCCTTGGCTGCGGCTTTGATGGCAGCGGCGTCGACTGGTTCGCCGATGACTTTATTGCGCCGTGATTCATCATACAGCTTGCCCCACCAACCGATGCCCGCATCGACCTGATAGCCGGACATTTCCGAGTTGTTCGGCACGCGCGTGCTGCGCAGTTGCAGGCCGGAGTTGATGAAGCCATCGCCCTTGGTAAGTTTGATTTGAAAACGCAGGTCAAAGTTCTGGTAGCTTTTTTTCGTCGAGAGAAAGGTGTTGTAGGGAACTTTCTCTTTGAGCGATCCACCGGTGATCATGCCATCCTGCACACGCCACCATTTTTCTTCTCCCCCACGAATATCCCAGCCTTCGAGGGAACTGCCGTTGAAGAGCGGGGTTTGCGCCTGGGCAAGAGAAAGGAGCAGGGCGATGCAGAACAGCGTTTTCATAAAAGTGTGTTGTCAGTTACCAGGCGAAATCAAATACCACAAGGCGCTCGAGGCGGGGTGCCACGATCTGGCGCACACGCTCGTGCTCGGGGTGGGGGAGATATTCATCGCGGCTCTGGGCGTTATCGAAGGTCATGAGGAAGCCGTGGGTGTAGCCGTCGTTGAGACCTTCCGAGCTTTGATAAGGGCCGTGCTCCATAGAGAGCAAGCCAGGAATTTGCCCGACCATGCCCATCATTTCGCGAAAGCATTCGTCGATTTGCGCTTGGGTGATTTCGGGTTTGAATTGGAATACGCCGTAGTGTCGGATCATTATGTTAAGTGGTGAGTGTGAAGGGATCCGCCGTCGCTGAAGCTATGGCGGACATGGCAGTGATCAGTGGAAGAAGAGGTGGTGGGGAGCATCTATGGCTTGTGCGTTATTTCGATGTTCCTCAGGAGCTGTTTTGCAGCGGCTTTGGCGAAGACGGGGCTGTTGATGGTTTCTGTCAGGGTGATGATGGGTACTTTGCTATGGGCTTGGATGGCCTCGAAGAGGGCCTTGTCGGCTTCGGCATCGTGAAAGGGCTGGTCCTCGGCACTGATGATGCTGATGGCTTTCTCGGGGATCATGAGGGTTACGGGCGAGGTGTAGCTGTTGGCTTTTTCTGCGAGGATTTTTCCGAGTTGCGCACATTCCTCGGCATTGGTGCGCATGAGGGTGACTTGGGGATTGTGGATGTAAAAGTTTCTGCCCCTGAACGACGCGGGCACGGTCTCGCGTGCGCCGAAGTTCACCATGTCGAGACAACCCGGAGCGATGACGGCGGGGATGCCCGCTTTGGCGGCGGCATCAAGTCGGGTGGGGCCGGCGCTGAGAGTGCCGCCCACGAGTTCGTCGGCCCACTCTGTGGTGGTGACATCCAGTACGCCGCTGACCATGCCGCTGGCGATGAGGTCTTCCATTGCTTTGCCGCCGGTGCCGGTGGCATGGAAGACGAGCACTTCATATCCGGCATCCTCTAACACTTGTTTGGCGTGATCGATGCATTCGGTGGTGTTGCCAAACATGCTCGCCGCGATGATGGGCTTGCTTTCGGTGGTATCGATGGGGGCCTCGACCATCGCGCAGATGGCAGCGGCGGCGCGGGTGAAGACCATGCGGGAAATGCGGTTGAGCCCGGCGACATCGACGATGGCAGGCATCATCGCGATGTCTTTGGTTCCGAGGTAGTGCGCGGTATTGCCACTGGCGAGTGTGGAAACCATCAGCTTGGGGAAACCTAGCGGCAGGGAACGCATGGCGGCAGTGGCCAGTGCAGTGCCACCGCCTCCGCCTAACGAAATCACACCGTGGATTTTTCCTTCGCGCGCGAGTTTTTCTAACAAGACGGGCGCGGCTTGCGACATGGCGACCACGCATTCGCCGCGATCGTGGCGATCGAGCAAGGGCTGCAAGTCCAGCCCTGCGGCGGCAGCGACTTTGTAACGGCTGATGTCGGGAGCGACGACAGGATCACCACCCGTGCCCAGATCGATGAGTAACACCGCGTGGCCGCGTTTGCGAATTTCCGCGGCCACAAATGCGTGCTCCTGGCCCTTGGAATCGAGTGTTCCGATGACGGCGATGGTGGACATGTTAGAATTTGCGTTTGACGGGGATGGCCTTGAATTGTCTGGTCAGATCGACGAGGGAATTTTCTACCGCCATGCGCTCCAGGCTGGATGCCCCCACGAAGCCCACGGCATCCGTGTGCTCGTTGATGTAGGCGGCATCCTCCGGTGTATTGATCGGGCCGCCGTGGCTGAGGAAAATGATGTCCTTGCGCACGGTGGAGGCGGCATCAATGATGGTCTGCGTGCGTTTGGCGGCCTCGGGCAGCGACATGGTGGCATCCACCACGCCGATCGAGCCACCGACGGTGGTGCCCACGTGAGCGATGATCACATCCGCACCAGCTTCGGCCATGGCGATGGCTTCCTCGGGGGCATCGACATAAACGATGCTGAAAAGATCCATGCGGCGGGCTAGGGCGACCATTTCAAATTCCTTCTTCACGCTCATGCCGGTCTCTTCGAGGATTTGGCGGAACTTGCCATCGACGATGCAGTGGGTGGGGAAATTGTTCACGCCACTGAAACCCATGTCCTTGACCTTGCCCAGCCAATGCCACATGCGGCGGCGGGGATCGGTCGCGTGGACGCCGCAGATCACCGGGGTTTCCTGAACCACGGGTAGCACTTCAAATTCACCGATCTCCATCGCGATGGCATTGGCATCGCCGTAGGACATGAGTCCGGCGGTCGATCCGTGACCCGACATGCGGTAGCGGCCGGAGTTGTAGATAATGATCAGATCGGCACCGCCTTTTTCAATAAACTTCGCGCTGATGCCCGTTCCGGCTCCGGCGGCGATGATGGATTCGCCTTTGCGAAGGGTGTCGTGCAGTCGGTCCAGCACTTCCGTGCGGGTGTAAGGATTTCCAATTCCAGTCCAAGGGTTCGGCATAGTGGTAAATAGAGTATCCGGATTACGCGCGGAAACCATAAGACATTTCCACAAGTGCATATCCAAAATCCACATAAAAGGATGTTTTGTGCTTGTCTGTGGGGGAGGGTTGCGGCGATGATCACTGTCTGGGATGACAAAAGCACGGATTAGCGAAATCGATTCGGCACAAGATGAACAGAGATTTGGCGCTGCCACCTATCAGGTTGTGCGCTCGGATACCTCGGATCCACGTGAATGGCTGCAAGAGGCACCGGTGAGCCGTCTATTGAAAACCCACCATATCGTCCATGCGGGTGTGATGCAGGCGAGGCATCCGTTTCGGGTCAGTCGCATCAACCCGAACGGTGCCTACATGATGGCCTGCGTGGAAGGTCGCGGTCAGGTGTTGGTGGACGGGCGATGGGAATCGCTGGTGGCAGGGCAGGGGTGCTTGTTGCCGCCGTTTGTGATGAACCGCTTTCAGTGTCTGCCGCGTGTACCGTGGAAATTCTGCTGGGTGCGCTATGCGGAATCGCGCGAGACGCCCTCGTTCATTTCCTCCAGCACGCCGGTGATGGGAGCCTTCGCGCACGAACCGTTGTTGCATGCCATCCTTGGTCTGCGCGCGGAAGCAGCGGACCGCAACGATCCTCAGGCGCAAGAAGCATGGGTGAATTTATTGCATCATTACGTGATGGGTTTCGCCCAACCGCAGCATCGTGATGAGCGCATTGTGAAGTTGTGGCAGGTGGTGGAACGCGATCTCGCGCGGGCTTGGACCCTAGAACAAATGGCGGACCTAGCGCACGTGAGCCACGAGCACCTGCGGCGCTTGTGCCGTCAACACCTGGGGCGCAGTCCCTTGCAGCAATTGACCTTCCTGCGCATGCAGCGCGCGCAGCAGTTGCTGAATTTCACGAGCGATAAGATTGAAACCATCGCCCACGCCGTTGGTTATGAAAATGCCTTCACTTTTTCGACTAGCTACAAAAAGTGGATTGGCTGGCGTCCATCGGAACATCGCTGAGACGACAGTTAAAGCTATGAGAAAATCGATCCCATCATCACAAAAAAACGAAGGAAAAGCAAAAGTTTCCCACACACCCTAACCAATCTTCTTGACGGTATCGGCTAAAATCGCAAAAGTAGCCATGTAGCTGCCAATTTTGTTGGTCACTGCCTTGTCCGCCATAGCTTTAGCGACGGTGGATCACTTTTCCTTGATTCCTCATTCACCTTCACATGCCGCACTCGGATTCCCAAACCTTCCTCCGCGAACTCGATAAAAAGCTTTGGACAGCTGCTGATCGGCTGCGCTCGAACCTCGACGCCGCTGTCTACAAGCACGCGGTGCTTGGCTTGATTTTCCTGAAATACGTTTCTGACTCTTTTGTCCTGCGCCAGTTGGAGATTGAGGCGATGCTGAAGGACCCCCAAAACGAATTTTTCCTCGATCCGAAGGATTACGCTAACGCCGCCGAATACGAGGATGCCATCCGCGCGGAACTGGAGGAACGCGATTATTACATCGAGAAAAATGTCTTCTGGGTTCCCGCGCTGGCGCGGTGGAAAACTCTCCAAGATTCCGCTAAGCTCCCCGCGGGCACGGAGATCCATATGGAGAAGGGGTTTGCAACCCCTTTTAACAAAGCCCGCCCCTACAAGATCACTTCCACGGGCAAACTCATCGACGACGCACTGGAGGCCGTGGAAAAGGAGAACCCGAAGCTCAAGAACGTCCTCAATAAGAACTACACCCAGCTCCAGATCGATCCATCGAACCTCGCGGGGCTCATCGACCTCATCGCCACCATCCCGTTCCAGCACGCGGACCTTCATGCGAAGGACATCCTCGGCCACGTGTACGAATACTTCCTCGGCCAGTTCGCTCTGGCAGAGGGGAAAAAGGGCGGCCAATACTTCACGCCCAAGTCCATCGTCAGCCTCATCGTGGAAATGATCGAGCCCTATCAAGGCCGTGTTTATGACCCGGCGATGGGCTCTGGCGGCTTCTTCGTCCAGTCGGAACGCTTCATTGAGGAACATGGCGGCACCATTGGCGACATCATGGTTTTCGGGCAGGAGAGCAATCCCACCACCTGGCGCTTGGCGGCGATGAACATGGCCATCCGCGGCATCGACTTCGACTTCGGCAAGGAACCGGCGGACACTTTTACCCGCGACCAGCACCCCGACCTCCGTGCCGACTATGTCATGGCGAATCCGCCCTTCAACATCAAGGAATGGTGGGACGGCAAGCTGGAGGGCGACGCCCGCTGGAAATACGGCACACCGCCGCAGGGGAATGCCAACTTCGCCTGGGTCCAGCACATGCTCCACCACCTCTCGCCGAATGGTTCGATGGCGCTGCTGCTCGCCAATGGCTCGATGAGCTCGGTTTCCAGCGGCGAGGGCGACATCCGCCGCGCCTTGATCGAGGCGGACCTCGTCGAGTGCATGGTCGCGCTGCCTGGTCAGCTCTTCACCAATACCCAGATCCCTGCTTGCATCTGGTTCCTGACAAAAAACAAGCAAGCACGCTCCCGCCCTGGTGCCACGCCTCTGCGTGATCGACGCGGGGAAACGCTCTTCATCGATGCCCGCAAGCTTGGCTTCATGAAGGACCGCGTGCTGCGGGATTTCAGCGACGAGGATGTCGAAAAAATCGCCGGCATCTTCCGCGAGTGGAGAATTGATGACCTTGCATGGCGGGGCGAAACAGCAGCAGAAGGCGGCACGTTGCCCGCAGACCCCGGTTCGTCATACGAAGATATTCCCGGCTTTTGCAAATCCGCGACGACTGCCGTAATCGCTTCCCACGGCCATGTGTTGACCCCCGGCCGCTACGTCGGCGCGGAGGATATCGAGGATGACGGCGAACCATTTGAGGAAAAAATGACTCGTCTTTCCGCCGAGCTGGCCTTGCAGTTCTCCGAGTCTGCCCGACTTGAAGAAGCCATCCGCAACAACTTGAAAGGACTCGGCTATGCACTCTGAATCTAGGCAAAAAGAAACCCCGGACCCTGTCGGTCGCAAGCGACTGAGGAAGGGCACCCGGGGTGAACGAGCGAAAGGTGGCGCTACCAGTCCGGCCTGTCAAAGCAATAATCATGATTCGTAACAAAAAATCATCCAAATTTCATATGACCGCATGAATGTCGCATTTTTTCAGCAGATCGAGGAGATTCTCCATTCAGAGCGCATTGACTCCTACCGCCAGGATGGAGCCGATGAGGCACTGACTCTTTCTCGTTACACGCTGAATATGGCCCTGAGCGAATCGTTGTATCCCGTGCTTCAATTCGCAGAGATCGCCTTGCGCAATGTCGTTCACAAAGCCATGGTCGCTCGTTGCCAAACACACACGTGGTATGACCACCCGAATGCCCGCCTGCTCGGATGGCAAAGCCAAAAAGTGACGGACGCAAAAATCTCGCTTCAACAGAACGGAAAGCAGATGACTCCTGGCAGGATTGTTGCGGAACTAAACTTTGGTTTTTGGACTGGCTTCTTCAACTTAGGCCATGGCCAGACTGGCGTAGGCTACTATCTTGCCCGTCAGGCGTTTCCTCATGCTCCCCCCGCAGAACAAGACTTCCACAAACTAGGGCAGCGCTGGAAAAAGATTCGTGACCTGCGCAACCGGGTTTTTCATCATGAAAGGATTCTGCACTGGAGGGATTTGGATGCGCGGCACCAAGCCATCCTTGAAATCATTGCGTGGATGTCGCCAGAGTTGAACGACCTTGCTGGCGTGTTAGACCGTTTCCGTTTGATTAAAAACGCCGGATTAGCCCCATGGAATGCAAAACTTCAACACCATTGGCCACAACCATGAATTCATCCATCATTTTCGAACATAAGATGCCGTGCCTCGTCGCCGAACGGGAGGCCCAGGTCGCCGAATCCGCAAGGCTGGAACAGGCCATCCGAGAGAATCTCAGTCAGCTCGGCTTTGCCCTGAGTACCCATTCCGAGGAGAAAATGTAAACTTTTAGGTTGACATGAATGTTTCCCTCGCAGAAATTCCCGGCGTCACGAATCAGCACCAGACCTGCTGGGTGGTTCGGGTCCTGCGGGTCGAGGGGCGCGATCTCGTGCTTGGCCCTCTGGCAGAGTGGGAGAAAGATTCACCCGGCGATTACAAAAAAATCATGAAAGTCATCCAGAGAATCGGGCAGGTGGACAGAATTCGTGATGAAAAACATGTCAAAAAAAGCAAGAACCCGAAACACGATCAAATCTATGAAATCCGTGCCCACAAAGGCAGCGCCCGTCTCATGTTCTTCTACAGTGAGAAAACCCAAGCAGCGGTCATCTGCACCAATACGTATTGGAAAGCAAAAGAAAGCCAACGCGAGCAGGACCAGGCCTTCGAAATCTGCCACAAACTCAAACAAATCTATGAAAAACAAAGCTGACATGCCCAGCGCCTCCACATCCTTGCCGGACGACCTTGCCGCGCTCTTCGCCAGCACCGCACAAGCTACGCCTGCGGATCTTGCCCGTTTGGAGAAAGCAGCAGCGGACCTCAACAAAGATCCCGCTTACGTCGCCGATGTTGCCAAAGGCCTCATCGTGGAAGACATCCTCCGTGCCATGGAGGCTGCCAAGCTCAATCGCAACACCCTCGCTGCCAAAATCGGCAAATCCCGCCAATACGTCGGCAAAATTCTCGATGAACACCGCCGGGCGAATTTTACCATCGATACCTTGGCAGAGCTTGCCACCGCGCTGGGGGTGACACTTCAGGTGCGTATGCTATCGGAAAAGGAGCAGTCCACCGTGGGTAGCCAATTCACTCCACGCACTCAAACGGCTGTGATCGAGGATTTTCACATCCCGCGCCACATGCGTAACCACGATTGGACGCCCCAGTGCTTCCAACCGACCAACGTCATCGACCTGAACCAGCACCGCTATGAGCCAACCCGTTTGTCATCTTGAAGAATTCTATCTTACCCGCGTGAATGTCACCTGGGTGGAGCCGTCCGTGGAGGTCAATGAGCTGGATTTGAATCTGGCGTTTGATTACTCCGTTTTCCGTCACAAGGATGATCCCTTGCGCTACCGGCTTACCTTGCGACTGAGCTCCGTTCCTCAGGCCCCTGATCCCATGGGCTACCAGATGGACTGTGAAATTTCCGGGTTCTTCCGTTTTCCTGAAGACTCCACCGAGCCGAAACGCGAATACCTCATCCGCGTCAATGGCTGCACGATCCTGTATGGCATCCTGCGTGGTCAATTCGCGGGCATCACGGGTTCCTTCCCGAATCGTCCGCTGCTGCTCCCCACGGTGATGATGGAGGATGTGGTGAAAGAGATCGAGGCAAAGCGCGCTGCTTCCATCTCCGAGAAAGCCCCGAAAAACACTGCGAAAAAAGCCACCAAGAAATCGAGCAAACGCCCGAAATAATCCATGAAAATCGCCGATCATCTATCATGCAAATGCCAGACTCTTAGCAGTCTTCGCAGTGCTGATGCATGGGCGTATCAAAATCACCTCGTGTTGCGGCACCACGTGGAAAAGAAAGGAGCTGCCGTATGAAAGACGACTGGAAGCTGAAAACGTTGAGAGATGTAGGTATATCTCTTATTGATTGCGATCATCGAACACCCACTGCAGTTGAAAGTGGTTATCCATATATTGCTATTCCTCAATTGAAAGAAGGTAGAATCGACCTTCAAGGTGTAAGGCGCATCTCCCCTGAGAATTATTATGAATGGACGCGAAAAGCGAAACCACAGGCTCACGATGTGATTTTGTCTCGTCGATGTAATCCTGGCGAGACTGCGTACGTTCCTGAAAATCTTGAATTTGCGCTGGGGCAGAATCTTGTTTTACTCCGTGCTGACGGAAAAAATGTTTATCCTCCCTTTCTTCGATGGCTTGTAAGAGGTAAGGAGTGGTGGGATCAGGTCGGCAAGTTTATTAATGTCGGTGCTGTTTTCGAAAGTCTTCGGTGTCGTGATATACCTGAATTTCAACTAACAATTCCACCCCTAGCCGAACAAAAGCGAATCGCCCACATCCTCGGCACGCTGGACGACAAGATCGAACTCAACCGCCGCATGAACGCCACCCTGGAGGCGATGGCCCGCGCCCTCTTCCAAAGCTGGTTCGTGGATTTCGACCCCGTCCGCCGCAATGCCGAAGGCCGCGACTCCCGCCCGGAAGACGCCCTGTTCCCAGATTCGTTCGAAGATTCCGAGATGGGCAAAATTCCGAAGGGGTGGAAGGTTGAACCACTTTCAGAACTTTGCTCCCTTGGGCGAGGTGCGTCTCCGCGTCCTATCAACGACTACATGGATGGGGAAGTTCCTTGGATTAAAATTGCGGATGCGACTGCTGCTGCCGGGCCGTTTCTATTCGAGACGAAAGAACGAGTCAAAACGGCTGGCGCGGCAAAAAGTGTCTCTGTCGTTCCTGGAGATTTGATACTTTCAAACAGTGCAACCTGCGGAGTTCCGATATTTGTCGAATTCCACGGGTGCATTCACGACGGATGGCTCTATTTCAAAGATCTGCGCTCGATTTCAAAGCTGTATCTCTTCCACGTTCTGATCGAATTGGCAGATCATCTAATCAGCATTGCCGACGGCTCTGTTCAAAAAAACCTCAATACGGCTTTGGTCGGACAGCAGAATGTTTTGGTCCCGCCAAAAGAGGTTACGGACGCTTTCGAAAGCTATGCTTCTAGATGGTTTGCTAAGATCCGTGCAAATTCTTTAGAATCGCGTAATTTAGGGCGGTTTCGTGAGACGATTCTTCCAATGCTGCTGAGTGGAAACCTACACACATGAACATTCTTATCGACTGCGTTAGAATTGCTGGCTTTCGGGGCATTAAGACTTTAGAAGTCAAACTGCCACGAGTAGCTGTGCTCATTGGCCAAAATAACTCAGGCAAGACATCCTTCCTGAAAGCGCTTCAGCTTGCGATGGGAGACTATTCACGTGCCCTAAGTGAAGAAGATTTCCACATTGGGTCAACAGGTTCGCCGGCCTCCGAAATATTGGTGGATGTGAGAATCGTCGCCGTCGGTGCTGACGGAAAGAGAACCCTGAAATTTGATAGCGATTGGCAGGCTGAATTTGGCGATATCATAATGCCTGAAGCAACTGGCCATCAATTTGTAGCGTTGAGGACCAGAAGCCAAAGAAATCCTCTAAAGGGAAATTTTGAAACTAAACGTGCGACCTTGGACAAATGGCCCGATTTGGCGTCTTGGTCTACTGAAAAAGTAACTCAAAAGAGCTTGATCAAACGCCTCGAATCGCTCCCTTTCTTCGCAGTTGAAGCGCAACGCGACATTCATCAAGAACTTCGTGAAAGAACTTCGTTTGTCGGACGAGTCCTTTCAGGAATAAAATATAATGCAGCCGATATGGCTTCGTTAGAAGGCCTAATAAAAGATGTCAACGACGAAGCGGTAGGTAAAAGCGAAGAGCTTAAGAGTCTTAAAAAACACCTTCAACAGTTAAATAAATCGTTCGGAGGTGACGGAAGTGCCGAGATAACACCATTGCCTAAGAAAATTCGAGATCTTTCGAAACATGTTTCCGTGCAGTTTGGTGAGGATACAGCAAATTCGTTTTCTATGGAATACCACGGGATGGGGACTCGTAGTTGGGCGTCTCTGTTGACTGTGAAAGCATTTTCCGAACTGTTGGGAGATCAGCATGTAGTGGAAGTGAAGCCATTTTTTCCGATTCTTTCGGCAGAAGAACCAGAAGCCCATCTGCACCCCAACGCTCAACGAAGTCTCTATCGACAACTCGCGGATTCGAAAGGACAGGTGATTGTGAGCACCCATTCACCTTATTTGGCGGCCCTTGCAAAAAGTGAAGATCTCCGATATCTAAAGCGGGATGGTGATAGCGTAAAGATTTTGAATCTATCACCAATTTCTGAGGAGGATCGGCGAAGGCTTCAAAGGGAGGTGATTCACACGAGGGGAGAGATTCTCTTTTCAAATGCTATTGTTCTTTGCGAGGGAGAGACGGAAGAACAGGCACTCCCGCTACTTTTTGAAAAATATTTTGACAGTGAAGCTTTCAGGTTAGGCGTTAATTTTTCAGGAGTAGGTGGATCAGGCAAAAGATACTTGCCGTTTCTGACGTTCGCTAGGGATTTTGATATCCCCATCTTCATATTCAGCGATGGTGAAGCAAATATCGTAAAGTCTCTTAAGGAAACCTACGAAACTGTGTTCGGGGTTACAGACGTCACGAATTGTCCGTATATAACTATTCTCGATAATACCGATTTTGAAGGATATCTCATCGCTAATGGTTTTAAGTCATCCTTGGAAAATGCAATTACGGAGCTGGATGGCTCAGATGCCATTAAGAAGTGGATGACAAAGAGGCAGGGTACTCTGCTGCGAAAGGATAAATCCAGTAGCACTCCATGCCCTGCTTGCAAGCAGTCGATCGGAACAGAGATTTATCGAGATTATACTGTCGCTGACGGCCAGGAGAAGGCCATCCTGGAAATATTGGATTCCAGCAAACCGAAATACGCACCAGCAGTTGCTTCAAAATTATGCCAGCTTGATAAAGCTGCGCTCCCTCCGAAACTTGTCGAATTCTTTGAAAAAATTAAGTCGCGCCTCTCGATATGACAAATTTGTCTCCAGTGCAAGAAGCTGTCGCGAAAGCGGCAATTGGAATTCCTTTGCAAGTCCTTGCCTCCGCTGGGTCGGGTAAGACGCGAGTTCTTACGGAAAGAATCCGCTATATTCTTGAGAATACGCGCAAAGATGGAGTAATAGCGCTAACGTTTACGAATAAGGCGGCTGAGGAAATGCAGGCTAGATTGCGGGACGTTGACGAGGTGGAGGATCGATGCTGGATTGGTACAATCCATACCGTTGCGCAACGAGTTCTTAATCAATACGGACATACAATAGGTCTCCCTCCAGAGTTACACATCTATGAAAGAGATCAAGACCGTAGATCTGTGTTTCTGCAAGCATTACGAGAAAGTGGTAATGATATTGATGCGCTTCTAAATGATGGCAATGAGCGAGTCAGAAAAGAGCGCGAGAAAATTATTTGGAATTACCTTGAGCAATTCTCGGTGGTTAAACGGGAATTGCTTACGGAGGCGGAAGCGCAGGAACGTTACCGGGAAGAAGATTTCTGGAGTGTCTACCAGTCTTATCAAGATGCCTTATTGCAAGGCGGCGGGATAGATTTTGACGATATTCTGGTTTATGCACACAGGGTTCTTCTCCAGCAACCATGGTGCGGAGAAATATATCGAGCCAAATACAAGCATATTTGTGTTGATGAGGCGCAGGATTTAAACAGGGCCCAATATGAATTCATCAAGGCTCTATGCGGCGATGAGCTTAAGAGCGTAATGATGGTGGGGGATCCGAATCAAATGATCTATGGATTTAACGGATCCTCCTCTAGTTTTCTCTGTGAACGATTTGTTTCCGATTTTGGAGCTAGCCAATTCCAGTTAAAAGAGAATTACCGAAGCTCTCAGGCCGTGATTCATTTAGCCAACAGGCTGAAGCCCGGCTCGCAAGTCCAAGCCGAAACCGACTTCCCGATTCCAGGCCGCTGCGAAATTGAGGAATTTCAGGACGAGGAAGAGGAGGCCGAATGGATCTGCGGCAAGATCTCCGACTTGTTGGACGAAGGTGTGAATCCCGAGATCGAGGGGAAGATTACCTTGAGAAATATGGTGGTGATTGCGCGGAATCGATTTGTTTTCCAATCTCTTGAGGCGAAGTTGACAGAGAGGAATGTGCTCTATTCACTGAAGAAGGGGGAACGACTGTTTGAACCGTCATCGTTATTTGGCAAAGTTCTTGATTTGGCAGTTCGATTAAAACTGAACCCTAAGGACTGGGTCGACGGGAGGAAACTGTGCTCGGCTCTAAGTATTCCGCCGCCGCAGGATTGGGGAGAGGGAAATCTTCTATCAAAGTTCGCGCAGGAAGTACGAAAGTCGAAGATTCCCTTTCCTGAAATGCAGGCCAAGCTATTGGTTGAAATCGATAATTTGAATCTGGATCAACCTAATATCCCCAAGTTCGTTGCGGGATTTGTTAAAGAAGTCGAATCTCTGGTTGCGACACCGGATGTTGCGGATACGAATGAATTGGAACGTTCTTTGCAAGAGTTGTCAGAGTTTCAAAAGTGCTGGACTGCTTTTAGGATTAAGGGTCTTGGTGAGTCGCTTTCTGCCTTCCGAAACGCTATGGCACTTGGTCAATTGTCGGAAGAATTTGATCCCACTGGATTGGTTTTAAGTACTGTCCATACCATGAAGGGATTGGAGAAGGATATCGTTTTTCTGATGGGTATGTGTGAAGGAGTGTTCCCTGATTATCGGGCCGACACGAAAAAGAAATTGGAAGAGGAGCTTAATAGCGCATTTGTTGCTGTGACAAGGTCTAGGCGTTGGATTTTCATTTCTTATCCAAAGAATCGGATGATGCCTTGGGGCGATTCCAAACGGCAACTTCCATCACGTTTCCTTAAGGCAATGGCGTAGCACCTCCTTTTTTCTAAATGATCACCGAAGACCAACTCGAACAGCTCGCAATCCAGTGGTTCCAGGACACGGGGTGGACATATCTGCCCGGGACTTCCGTGTCTCCCGAGGCAGAACCCTCACCTAAGGCAGAACCCTCACCCCGGCCCTCTCCCAAGGGAAGAGGGGGGAAGATGGCGGAGCGGGTGGATTTTCGGGCGGCGGTTCTGAAAGGGCGCTTGGCGGAGGCGGTGCGGCGCTTGAACCCGAAGCTGCCGGAATCGGCGGTGGAAGAAGTCGTTGATGTGGTGACAAAGCCTCAACATCCGTCGTTGGTGCAAAACAACCGGGCCTTCCATCGCTACCTGATGGACGGGGTATTGGTGGAATTCAATTCCTCTGACAAGGAAACCCTCACCCCGGCCCTCTCCCAAGGGGAGAGGGTGATTGATCATGCGCTGTTAATCGATTTTACGAACCCGTCTAACAATGACTTCCTGGTGGTGAATCAGTTCACGGTAACGGGGACGAAGAAGCCGCGTCGGCCGGACTTGGTGTGTTTTGTGAATGGTCTGCCACTGGGACTCATCGAGCTGAAAAATCCGGCGGATCAGCAGGCGGATGTGTGGAAGGCATTCGACCAACTTCAGACCTACAAGGCGGAGATTTCCGATTTGCTGGTATTCAACGAGGCGCTGGTGGTGAGCGATGGGATGAATGCACGGGTGGGATCGCTGACGGCGAGCAAGGAATGGTTCATGCCCTGGCGGACGATTGCGAACGAGCACGACAGGCCGCAGGTGGAATTCGAGCTGGAGAAAATCGTGAGAGGGTTTTTCCGTCCGGATTTATTTCTCGATTACGTGCGGTATTTTATCCTTTTCGAACAAGATGGGGATGGGCTGATCAAGAAGATCGCGGGCTATCACCAGTTCCACGGCGTGCGGGAGGCCGTGCGGGTGACATTGATCGCCTCGGCAACGGCGCAGGGCATCATGGCAAAGGAGGATCGCGCGGCCTACGGCAAAGAAGTGGTGCCTGGCTCGAAAAAGGCCGGGGTCTTCTGGCACACGCAAGGCAGCGGCAAGAGCATCTCCATGTGTTGCTACGCGGGGAAACTGCTGCAACAGCCGGAGATGAACAACCCGACCCTCGTGGTGGTGACGGATCGCAATGATCTGGATGGCCAGCTATTTCAACAATTTTGCAGTGCGAAGGATCTGCTCAAGCAGATGCCCGAGCAAGCGGACAGTCGCGAGCAGCTCCGCGAGATGCTGGCATCGCGAAAAGCAGGTGGCATCATTTTCACCACGGTGCAAAAATTTTCGCTTGAGGACGGGGAGATCATGCATCCGTCTCTGTGCGAGCGGACAAACGTCGTGGTCATCTCCGACGAAGCCCATCGCTCGCAATACGGCATGAAGGCGAAGCTGAACAAGAAGACGGGGAACTATGTCTTTGGCTTCGCGAAGCACATGCGCGATGCGCTGCCGCAGGCGTCGTTCATCGGATTCACGGGCACGCCCATCGAGAAGGACGATGCCAACACGCAGGCGACCTTCGGCGGATACGTTTCCATTTACGACATCGAGGACGCGAAGGAGGACAAAGCAACGGTGCCGATCTACTACGAAAGCCGCCTCGCCAAGCTCGACATCAACCGCGAGGAGATCGACCGCCTGAACCAAGACGTGGAGGAAGTGATCGAGGACGAGGAAGACGTGGCCGCCCGCGAGAACACCAAGGGCAAGTGGGCGCAGCTTGCCAAGCTCGTCGGTGCGCAACCGCGCGTCGCAGAACTGGCGGCGGATATGGTCGAGCACTACGAGACGCGGACGAGCGTGCTGGAAGGCAAGGCGATGTTCGTGGCGATGAGTCGGGACATTTGCGTGAGCTTGTTCGATGAGATCATCAAACTCCGCCCCGAGTGGGCCGGCACGAAGTTGACGAAGGACGGCAAAGAAATCGGCTGGAACCACGAAGACGGAGCGATCCGGATCGTGATGACGGGCACGGCCTCGGACAAACCGGGCATACAGGATCACGTATTCAGCAAGGGCCAGAAAAAGCGTCTGGAACGCCGTTTCAAGGATCCGAAAGACCCGCTTAAACTGGTGATCGTGCGGGACATGTGGCTCACGGGATTTGATGCGCCATGCTGCCACACGATGTATGTCGATAAGCCCATGGTCGGGCACAATCTGATGCAAGCGATCGCACGGGTGAACCGTGTGTTCAAAGGCAAGGACGGCGGATTGGTGGTGGATTACATTGGCATCGCGGCAGAGCTGAAAAAGGCGTTGGCCACCTACACCCAAGCAAAGGGCAAGGGCGAGTTGACACTGAAAGCGGAAACAGCATTGGCGAAACTGTTCGAAAAAGTCGACGTGCTGCGGGGGCTTTTCCATGGCTTCGACTACAGCCAATTCAGAACAAACGCGCTGAAGCTGCTACCCGATGCGACGAATCACATTCTCGGCTTAGAAAAAGATGGCGAGCGGAACGGCAAAAAGCGTTTCCTCGATGCGATGGCAGCGGCCAACGTGGCGTATTCGCTGTGCTCCACACTGGATGGCGCGAAGGCACTGCATTTGGAATTGGCATTCTTTTCCGCGATTGCCGGAGTGCTGCGCAAGCATGGCATGACCGATAAGAAGCGGACGGCAGAACAGAAGAGCTCGGCACTCAAGCAGATTCTCGACAATGCGGTGAAGGCGGAAGACGTGCAGGACATTTTCCAAATGGCGGGATTGGATCGGCCGAACATCGGTCTTCTCTCCGATGAGTTTCTCGAAGATGTGCGCCGGATGGAGCGCAAGAACCTGGCGGTGGAATTGTTAGAGCGATTGCTTCAAGACAAGATCAAAGCGCAAACGCGCACCAATGTGGTGCAGGAGAAAAAATACAGCGACCGATTGCTAGAGGCGCTGCGCAAGTATCACAATCGCATGATTGAGAGCTCGCAAGTGATCGCGGAGATGATCGCCATGGCCAAAGAGATGCAAGCGGCGATGAAACGGCATCAAGAGTTGGGCCTAAATCCCGATGAAGAAGCCTTTTATGATGCCTTGGCGGATCGACCGGAAGTATTGCTCAACATGGGCGATGCCACCCTGAAAAAACTGGCAAGCGAACTCACCGAAAAACTGCGCAACAGCACAACGGTGGACTGGCAATTCCGCGATAGCGTCCGCGCGAAAATGCGGATTTTGATTCGGCAACTTTTGCGGAAATACAAATATCCCCCCGAAGGACAGGAAGATGCGATTACGCTCGTGCTGCAACAAGCGGAAGCCCTGGCGGATGCGTGGACGGGCGAATCAAGGTAGAAAATCTTTTCATTTTCCTTATGATTCGCGCTCCCAAACACCCGCCTCGATCAGTTGGCGCTGAGCCGTTCCGGCCCAGTCGCGGTTGGCGGCGGGGGAGGCGGGGGAGGGGTGGAGGATTTTGGCGATGGTGCCGGTGAAGTCGGGGGCGGCTTCGCGGAGGCGCTGCTCGGCATAGGCACCGACGCCGACCAAGGCCCGCGGCTGGAAATGCTCGATGACTCGGCGCAGGTGCGTCAGGCAGGCTTGTTCCACCGGGCGGATTTCCGCGGCGGGGAGTTTGTCAGGAGTGATGTTCGCACCGCTGGCGGACATCCAGACGAGCGGGCAGTAATTGGCCACGAAGTGATCGCGGAAAAAATCATCGGCCACGGGGAAACGCTGCGCGAAAAGACCCCACAAACGCCTGCCGCTGACCTCGGATTTTGTGCAGGCGAAGCCTTCGATCGGTCGCTTGGGATGAGGGGCTGCGGGTGTTCCCACGGGGCCGGAAATCTTCATCCAGTCGCGCACGGCGGGGATTTCGCCGAAGGGTACGCCCGTTTGCGCCATACCGAAGGGGCCGGGATTCATGCCGAGGAAAAGCACGGGGCTTTTGCCGTTGCCGTAACGTTCCAGGTATTCGCAATGCGTCTGCCAGGCGTAGTCGAGCGGTTGGTAGGTGTGGCTGACAGGAGCGGAAAACGCCAGCCCGTGCAAGGCTTCGCGCAGTTCTGTGGCGGCCTGGACAAGAGGGTGATTCATCGTCTTCTGGTTTTCAGCAGCAATGATCCGACTCTTTGCCATTCATGAAATCACAATCCTTTGAGTCCATGGTAATCGGCATAGGTTCCCACCGGTGTCGACTGCTTGCGCCATTCGCGATTGAGCTTGCGGTATTTGGTAATGAATGTCCGCGGATCAGCCCAGTGCTCCATCGTGGCAGGCACGGATTCGCGCACCATTCCAATGGTGATGTTGTGACGGATTTCAAAATGCAAGTGTGCCGCATACATGCCGCGGTTCGAGCCCAAGGTGCCGATTTGCTGACCGCGTTTCACCATATCACCCACCTTGACCATGCGTTTTAGCAAATGTGCGTATTGGGAATCACAGAATCGCACCTGGCCGGTCTGAGGATCGCGATAGGCATGGCGTATGAGCACAACGTTCCCCCAACCGCCCTGGCAGTCATAAGAAAACATCACCACGCCATCGGCGATGTTGTAGATCGGGTCGCCCATGTCGGTATCGCCACCACTCAGACCATTCCAGTCCTCGCCGAAATGCATGGGGGAGCGGAGTCGTAGCCCGCGTGCCACGTAGTAGCCTTTGCCATCGGGCTTGCCCACGGGGTAATCGAAGCCATCCGCTAGTGGCAGGGCTACCGTGCGCTGGGCGTGGGCAGAGACATTCATGCCTGCCATGGCAAGCAAGCAAAAGATCCATCGCCATCCGGTAAACATTCGGCTCATCTACAGCACCCTCACGCTTTTGACCTCATTTGACAAGAAAAAATCGCCTGCCACCGATCATGCGGCGGTGTCGACTGGATCGTGCAAATCGAGAGGTCCCCTTCTGAAATCAATGCAAAATCGACAAGATGGCGTGCAGTGGACTAGAGCAAGATGGACTTGACGGCGCGGGCTTTTTCCACACCTGTCAGCTTGGCATCCAGACCTTGGAACTTGTAGGTGAAGCGTTCGTGGTTGATGCCCATGCGATTGAGCATGGTGGCGTGGAGGTCAAAGATGCTCACCGGATCGCGAACGATATTGTAGCAGAAGTCATCGGTCTCGCCGAGGGTCATGCCCGGCTTGATGCCGCCACCTGCAAGGAAAATGGTAAAACAACGAGGATGGTGATCGCGACCGTAGTTGTCTTGCGTGAGCGCGCCTTGCGAGTAGATGGTGCGGCCGAATTCTCCACCCCAAACGATGAGTGTGTCATCGAGCAGACCTCGCTGTTTCAGATCCTTGATCAGGGCGGCGGTGGGCTGATCGGTATCCTGGCATTGTCCGCGAATCGCTTTGGGAAGTTGACCATGCTGGTCCCAGCCCATGTGGAAGAGTTGCACGAAACGCACATCGCGCTCGGCGAGTCGGCGGGCGAGCAGGCAGTTCGCGGCATAGCTGCCGGGGCGTTTTACATCAGGACCATACATGTCGAGAATGTGCTGCGGTTCTTTGGAGAAATCCGTGAGTTCGGGCACACTGGTTTGCATGCGGAAGGCCATTTCGTATTGTGCGATGCGCGCTTCGATGTCAGGATCACCGACCACGCCGAAGCGCTGCTGGTTGAGTGCGTTGAGGTCATCCAAGGTGGCGCGTCGTGTGGCTGCGGACATGCCGCTGGGGTTCGATAGATAAAGAACCGGATCTCCCGAATTGCGGAATTTCACGCCTTGGTGTTGAGCGGGTAGAAAACCACTACCCCAGAGTCGGTCATAGAGTGGTTGGTCATCGCGCCTGCCACTCCCGAAGGAAGTCATCACCACAAATGCCGGTAGATCCTTGTTCTCGCTGCCGAGACCGTAACTCAGCCACGAACCCATGCTGGGATAACCGGCGATTTGCCGACCGGTTTGGAAAAAGGTAATGGCGGGATCGTGATTGATGGCATCGGTGTGCATGGATTTGATGAAACACAAATCATCGGCGATGGAGGAAATGTGCGGCATCAGTTCGCTGATCGTCGCGCGGCTCTCGCCATGCTCGGCGAATTTGAAAATGCTCGGTGCGACCGGAAAGTTCTTCTGCTTGGAAGTCATGCCGGTGAGGCGCTGGCCTTGTCGAATCGAATCCGGTAGGTCCTTGCCGAACATTTTGGTCATTTGCGGCTTAGGGTCGAACAAATCCATTTGCGAGGGCGCGCCGGATTGGAACAGATAGATCACGCGTTTTGCCTTGATCGGCAGGTGCGGAAATCCGCTGATGATGCTGGGGGTGCTTGCGGCTTGCAACAGGCTGGGTGAAAGCAGGGAATTCAGTGCTGTTAGACCCAGTAACGAAGAAGTGCTGGTGAGAAAGCTGCGGCGGTTGATCGCGTCTTGTGCTTGCAAAAGAGAGGGATTCATGGTCGTGAGATAATGGTTAGTTGCGCATGATGACTTCATCGAGATTGAGAATCACATTGGCGCAGACGGTGTAAGCGGCGAGTTCGATCGGATCAACTGTAGCGATGGGCGCCTCACCGGCATCGATCAATTTGGCGGCTTCTTGCGGTGCGGCGCGGTAGGTGGCGAGATGGCTGGCGAAGCTTTTTTCCAACACTGCCAGCTCTTCGGCTTTCGGTTCACGCTGAGTGGCTTGCTCGAAGCCCCAGGACAGCCGCTTGCTAGCATTGCCACCGCCCTCCTTGATCATGCGCTGGGCGAATACCCGTGCGGTTTCTACGAAGGTGACTTCATTGAGCAGCGAGAGCGCTTGTAGCGGTGTGTTGGTGTTCGAGCGTTTGACGGTGCAAATCTCACGCGTTGGTGAATCAAACAACAGCATGGTCGGCGGAGCAGCGGTTCGCTTGCGGATGGTGTAGAGCGTGCGCCGATAGAGTCCTCCTTTGGGATCGTGTTGATAGTTGCGCAGATCGCCATACACGCTGGTTTCATCCCAGACACCCTTGGGCATGTAAGGGCGCACGCTGGGGCCGCCGATTTTGCCGTCGAGCAAGCCGCTGATCGCCAATGCCTGATCGCGGACGGCTTCAGCCGGGAGTCGCATTCTCGGAGCGCGGGCAAGCAAGCGATTGTAAGGATCGTTTTCCAACAGTGCGGAGGGGATTCCCTTGAGATTCGACGACTGCCGGTAGGTCGCGCTCATGACCATGCGCTTTTGCATTGCCTTCATGTCCCAGCCGCTGCGCACAAATTCCGTCGCGAGCCAGTCTAACAATTCTGGATGACTGGGTGGTTCGGATTGCATGCCAAAATTTTCGCTGGTTTTGACAATGCCGATTCCGAAAAAGCGCTCCCACTGTCGGTTGACCCAAACACGTGCGGTAAGTGGGTTCTGCGGCGAAACAATCCACTTCGCCAAGGTCAGACGGTTGCGCGGCGCCTGCGCCGGCAAAGGTGGTAATGCGGCGGGAGTGTTGGCAAAGACTTCCTCGCCTTTGTCCGTGTATTGCCCACGGTGCAAAATGTGGGCGGGGCGGGGTTTCGGCAGTTCCTCCATGATCATGGTGACAGGTGTCTGCTGATCCAGTTGCGCCAATTCCTTCTGCGCTTCCGCGAGTTCCGTTTCTTTTTGTTTGCCCGGATGATCGACGTTTTTGCGGAAATATTGGCTCAGTTGATCAATTTGTTTTTTGTTTCGTTTCTTTGCCTCGATCGCGATGATACTCTTGATGTCTTTCGGCGTCTGCGAGTGAACGTGCGCGTTTTTCTCCCAGTCACTCTGGGCCTTTGCGATCGCTTTGCCAGATTTGGCCAAGTCCGCCGTGATTGACGCGATTTTTGCTTCCAGTTCTTTTGATCGTTTGAGTTGCTCCGGTGTGCCGACACGAATCACGGGATCAAAATTTCCTCCCGAACGGTTCTTGGGGCCGATCGCCGTTCCCGTCTCGTTGATGTTGTTGAAAAATGCGAACATCTGATAGAATTCCTTCTGGGAAATCGGATCATACTTGTGATCGTGGCATCGCGCGCAACCCAGCGTGAGTCCCAGCCAGGTGGCCCCTGTGGTATCGGTGCGGTCGATCACGTTTTCCACATGCCATTCCTCCGGAATGAGGCCTCCCTCACCATTGAGACGATGGTTGCGGTGGAAGCCCGTTGCTACCAGTTGTGCGTTGGTAGGTTGCGGTAGCAGGTCACCTGCGAGTTGCTCGATGGTGAATTGGTCAAATGGCTTGTTTTCCTGAAAAGCCCGGATCACCCAGTCTCGCCATGGCCACATGACACGTGAGCTATCGCTTTGGAAACCATGGCTGTCGGCATAGCGGGCATAATCCAACCAGGTGCTGGCCATGTGTTCCGCATAGGCCGGTGATGCCAACAATCGGTCAACTAATGCTTCATACGCGTCTTTTTGGATGGTTGTGCTGCCATCGCTGTTGCGGCAATTCTTCACAAAGGCCTGCACTTCAGCAGTTGCGGGCGGAAGTCCGGTCAGATCCAGGGTGACACGGCGGATCAGGGTGGCGGGATCTGCTGGAGCGGAGAGCTGCGCATCGTGTTGTTCAAGTTGTTGCAAGATGAAGGCGTCAATGCTGTTGCCGAATGCCGCGGCTTTGCTTTTGACTGACGGCACCTCCGGGCGCTGGGGTGCGACAAAAGCCCAGTGATTTTCATAGACCGCGCCTTCTTCGATCCACCGTTTGAGCAGATCTTTTTGTGCGTCTGTAATCGTCTTGTGAGCCTTGGGCGGTGGCATGATTTCGTCCTCGTCCTGGGTGAAAATGCGTGCGATCAGTTCGCTTTCCGTGGCTTTGCCCGGAACAATGGCCTTTGCGGCAATCGCTTGCTCGCGGATGTCCAGACGCAGATCTGCCTCACGGTTTTTTTCGTCAGGTCCGTGGCAGTAATAGCAATTTTCCGAGAGAATGGGCCGGATGTCGCGATTGAAGCTGATGCTTTCCGCTGCGGCGAAGCAGGTGACGAGGAGCAGAGCATGGCTGACGAAAGAGAGGCTCATAAGAATAGTGTGATACGTTGCTTCCGGTCGTCAACTTTCCATGAGGTCATGCAAAAAAACACCGCGCCCGGTGTAGGGGCGCGGTGTTGAGGAAAGGTTGTTCAGAAAAAGCGGACTGAAGTCCGCGCTCCGTTACTTGCGCAGGGCTTCTTCGCGGGCCTTGGCCTTGGCGATCACGTCGTCGGAGACGTTGCGTGGCGTCGCGAAGTAGTGGCTGAACTCCATCGAGAACTGGCCACGACCAGAGGTCATGGTGCGCAGGTCACCGATGTAACCGAACATGGCGCTGAGCGGAGCCTCAGCCTTGATACGAACACCCGTCGGGCCGCTCTCCTGGCTCTTGATCATGCCGCGGCGGCGGTTGAGGTCGCCGATGACGTCGCCCACGTGGTTCTCGGGAGTAAACACATCGATTTTCATGATGGGCTCGAGAATTTGTGGACCGGCTTTGAGCATCGACTGGCGATAGGCGGCTTTGGCAGCGATTTCGAACGCAAGGGCGGAGGAGTCCACAGCGTGGAAACCACCGTCCGTGAGCGTGACTTTGAAGTCGAGGCAAGGATAACCGGCAAGGGGGCCTTTATGGATGGAGGTCTTGAAGCCTTTTTCGACAGCAGGAATGTATTCCTTGGGAACGTTACCACCCACCACTTGCGATTCGAACACGAAGCCGGAACCTGGCTCAAGCGGCTCGATCTTATAAGCGATTTTCGCGAACTGACCGGAACCACCGGATTGCTTCTTGTGAGTGTATTCGTCCTCGATGGGCTTGGTGATGGTTTCGCGGTAGGCCACCTGGGGTGCGCCGACGACGACTTCGACTTTGTGGGTACGCTTCAAGATGTCGATCTTGATGTCGAGGTGAAGTTCACCCATGCCTTTGAGAATCATCTCGTTGGTTTCCTCGTCGGTTTCCACGCGGAAAGAAGGGTCTTCTTGGACCATCTTGCCGATGGCGTTGGCGAGTTTTTCGGCATTGCCTTTGTCTTTGGCGGCCACGGCAATGGAGATCACGGGATCTGGGAAAACCATCGGCTCGAGGGTGGCGGGGTTTTTCTCATCGCAGAGAGTGTGCCCGGTCTGCACGTTTTTCATGCCGACGATGGCGACGATGTCACCTGCTTGGGCGGAATCGACTTCTGTGCGGTCGTTGGCGTGCATTTCCACCATACGACTGACGCGCTCGGTCTTGCCGGTGAAGGAGTTCAGAATGGTGTCGCCTTTTTTGACCGTGCCGGAGTAAATCCGGGTGAAAGTGAGTGCGCCGAACTTGTCGTCCATGATCTTGAACGCAAGACCGCGGAACGGACCATTCGGATCGACATTGCAAACCTTGCCGGTATCGTTGCCGTGCTCGTCCACTTCGGGCTGAGGCTTCACTTCGGTGGGGCAGGGCAGGTAATCGACAACGGCGTCGAGCACCAATTGCAGGCCTTTGTTTTTGAACGATGAGCCGCAGTAGGTGGGGAAGAAGCTCATGTTGATGGTGCCCTTGCGGATGCAAGACTTGATTTCCTCAATGGTCGGTTCCTGGCCTTCCAGGAAGCGCTCCATGATTTCGTCGTCTTGCTCCACGGCTGTCTCGATGAGCTCAGCGCGGTATTGTTCGACCTTGTCCACCATGTCGGCGGGCACGTCTTCGATTTTGAAGTTCTCGGGCTGTCCGGATTCGTCCCAAATGTGGGCTTTGCGGGAAAGTAGGTCGACCACTCCCACAAATGCGCTCTCCGTACCGATTGGCAGCACCATGACAATCGGTTTGGCACCAAGGATGCGCTTGACTTGGTCGACTACGCGATAGAAATCAGCACCGATCCGGTCAAGTTTGTTGACGTAAATCAAACGGGAAACTTCCGATTCGTTAGCGTAGCGCCAGTTGGTTTCGGATTGGGGTTCGACGCCGCCGGAGCCGCAGAACACGCCGATGCCACCATCGAGCACTTTCAAGGAACGATACACCTCGATGGTGAAGTCCACGTGACCAGGGGTGTCGATGATGTTGAATTGATATCCTTTCCAGAAGCACGAAGTGGCAGCGGATTGAATGGTGATACCACGCTCAGCCTCTTGTTCCATGAAGTCCATGGTGGATTCGCCGTCGTGCACTTCACCGAGTTTGTGAATTTTTCCGGTCAGTTTGAGAATCCGTTCGGAAGTGGTCGTCTTGCCAGCGTCCACGTGGGCGAAAATGCCGATGTTGCGATATTTGGAGAGGTCCTTCATGAAGATATGGGTCAGTGTTTCGAGTTCCGCACCGGGCGGCGGCGCATGTTTCAGCCTATTTTGGGCAAATGATCAATAGAAATACGCCATGCATGTGGAAATTTTCTGTTTCAGACTTGCATCCCATCCATTCTGCGCGAAGGTTGTGGTCCCAACGTCAACGTTCTTACTATGGCACAATCAACACTACCTGCACTTGGCTACGATTACAACGCACTGGAACCGCACATCGATGCTCGCACGATGGAAATCCACCACAGCAAACATCATCAGGCCTACATCACGAACCTCAACAACGCCGTTGCCGGCAAAGCCGGTGTGGAGGAAAAATCGGCTCTCGAATTGATCACGGATCTGACCTCTGTGCCGGAAGACATCCGCATGGCGGTGCGCAACAACGCCGGTGGTCATGTGAACCACAGTCATTTCTGGGAAATCATCGCTCCCGGCGGCGCCAAGGCTCCAACTGGCGAGCTTGCTGCTGCTATCGACAAGGCCTTCGGTTCTTTCGATGCCTTCAAGGAGGCTTTTGCTAAAGCTGGTGCCACTCGCTTTGGTTCCGGTTGGGCTTGGTTGGTGGTCAAAGCCGATGGCTCGCTGGCAGTGACCTCGACTCCCAACCAAGACAACCCGCTGATGGGAGCCGCGGCCGGTTGCTGCGGTAGCAAGCCCATCCTCGGTTTGGATGTCTGGGAGCACGCCTACTACCTGAATTATCAAAACCGCCGTCCTGATTACATCGCAGCATTCTGGGCCGTGGTGAATTGGGACAAGGTGGCCGCCAATTTCGCAGCCGCGAAGTAATCCGCTTCTTTTATCGTCTTTCTCCTCCTGTGGTTCGTTCCACAGGAGGCTTTTTGTTTCAGAGTATGCAATTGCGCTTTCAGGATCGTGTCATCGAGTTTCCCCGTCGTCCGCTGGTGATGGGCATCGTGAATGTCAACGATGATTCGTTTTGCGCGGACGGCAGCCTGGAAAAATCCGAGTTGTTTGCCTTGATCCGCGGCCAGATCCGGCAGGGTGCGGACGTGATCGACATCGGAGCCGAGAGTGCGCGGACCAATCGCGCCGCTGTTCCTGCGGAAGAGGAAATTCGCCGTTTTCGTCTGGTGATGGATTGCTGGGAGGAAATCTGGTCGGAGGCGGAGCCTATCGATGCCCGACAGGTATGGCCGCCGGTGATTTCCGCAAACACCTGGCGCACTCCGGTCGTGCAGGCGGTGCTGGGCATGGGCGCGGAATGGATCAATGACATGAGCGGTCTGCCCGATGACGCGAATGCGCGGCTTTGTGCCGATGCTGGAGCGGCGCTTTTGATCATGCACAGTGTGGGCGAGCCGAAGGTGCCTCACTTCCATCAGCAATGGGATGATGTCATGGCGAGTTTGACGCGCTTTTTTGAGGAAAAGATCGCGCTCGCCGAAAAGGCGGGCTTGCATCGTGATCGCTTGCTGTTGGATCCCGGCATCGACTTCGCCAAACAGAAGGACGACAATCTTGCGATCTATCGGAATTTGCAGCGTCTCACGACGTTTGGCAGACCTTTGCTGGTGCCTGTATCGAGAAAAACCGTCATCGGCGATGTGCTGGGGATTGCCGATCCGCGTGAGCGCGACGCGGCGACCGTGGCCTGCTTGACCTGGTGTATGCAGCGGGGAGGGAACATTTTCCGCGTGCACAATGTGGAGGCCGCGTCACAGGTGGTGCGTTGTCTGGCAAACGGAGCTTAGATGCCATCCAAGGCTTTGTTCTGGTTCTCCATTTCGCGGCGCAGGCGCGAGCACATGAGTTCGCAGAGCTCATGTACCACAGGGTCATCGATGCGGTAGAAGGTGCTGACCCCTTCTTTGCGCATGGCGATCAAACCGGCATCACGCAAGACGGCAAGGTGCTTGGATACATTGGCTTGGCTGGATGCAGTGGTCTCAACGAGCTGGCCGACACTGCGTTCGCCCTGCATCAATTGATTCAGCAAGCGCAGCCGCATCGGTTCCGAAAGCGCACGGAAACGCGAAGCGATCATTTCCAGCGCGGCATCAGACATCACAGGCTTGTTTTTCTGTGCGGAATTTTTTTTCATTTTTTAAATTGATTTATCGTTATGTGGCGATATAATGATACAAGACAACGCGAAATTCAACAACAAAACGAAAAAAATATGAGTGCGAATCAAGATACGATCAATGCCGGGGAATTGCAGCAGCTGCTGGCCACAGGATGCTGTCTGGTGGATGTGCGTGAGCCGGTGGAGCATGCGGAGGAGCGGATCGCAGGCGCGAAGCTGATTCCTCTGGGTCAATTGAAACAGCGGGCAGGGGAGATCGATGTGACCTGTCCGGTGGTGGTGATGTGCCGCAGCGGGAAACGGGGTGGCGAGGCCTTGAAGCAATTGAAGGAAATGGGCATCAGCTCCGTGCGCAATTTGGAGGGCGGGATTCTTGCGTGGAAAGCGGCGGGGCTGCCGACCGAACAATCACGCAAAAACACCATGCCGCTGATGCAACAGGTGCAACTCACGATCGGTCTCGGCGTGCTGACCGGCGCGATCCTCTCGCTCACTGTCGATCCTCGCTGGGTGTATCTCTGCGCGTTTTTCGGTGCCGGTCTGACCATGGCGGGAACCACCGGTTGGTGCGGTCTTGCCATTCTGATGTCGAAAATGCCCTGGAACCGCGTGAACGGCTCATGCTGCGCCACGGGTAATTGCGCTACCAACCTCTAACAAATCAATGCTATGTTTTTACGACAAGTTCCTGATGAATCCTTGGCACAATATGCCTACTTGATCGGTTGTCAACGCAGTGGTGAGGCGGTCGTGGTCGATCCCGAGCGCGACGTGGACCGCTATCTCGCTTTGGCCATGGAACACGGTTTCCGCATTACGGCGGTGGTGGAAACTCACATTCATGCGGATTATCTCAGCGGCGCAAGAGAGTTGGTGGAACGGTACGGTGCCACCGGCTACGTTTCCGCCGAGGGCGGTCCGGACTGGCAGTTCGAGTGGGCCAAGGGTCTGGAGCGAGTGCGTTTGCTGCGCGATGGCGACACGTTCCAAGTGGGCAACATCGAGTTCAAATCGCTGCTGTCCGCGGGACATACGCCGGAGCATTTGAGTTATCTGGTCACGGATCTGGGTGGAGGCGCGAACGAGCCGATGGCACTATTGAGCGGCGATTTCATTTTCGTGGGCGATGTCGGACGTCCCGACCTGTTAGAGAGTGCTGCGGGACAAGCCGGTGTCATGGAGCCCAGCGCGCGGCAGTTGTATCAAAGCCTCCGTGCCACTGCCGGTTTGCCGGAACATGTCATGATTCTTCCCGCGCACGGTGCTGGTAGTGCTTGTGGTAAAGAACTCGGTGCAGTGCCTGTCAGTGTCATCGGCTATGAGCGGCGTTTCAATCGAGCGTTGCGCGAAGCGATGGCAGGGCATGAAGACGAGTTCGTGCAAGACATTCTCTCGGGGCAACCCGAACCACCCTTGTACTTCGCTCGCATGAAGCGCGATAACAAGATCGGTCCCGCCTTGTTGCCGGATGGAAAAATTCCGGCCCCGCTACGACTGACGGTCGATGAAGCACGGGCCATGGTGGAGGCTGGAAAATACGCCTTGCTGGACTTGCGTGGTGATCGTGCCGCTTTCATGGCTCGCCATGTGACCGGTTCCTTATTCGCTCCTTTGGTAGGAGGCAAACTGCCCCTGGTGGCCGGCTCCTACCTAACGGAAGAACGCGAAATCATTCTTCTTGTTCGCACGGAACATGATGTCGAGGAAGCTGTGCGTCAACTGATCCGCATCGGTCTGGACCATGTCGTCGGTTGGGTCCCAGTCGCTGGATTGTTAGAGGTGGATGCTGTGGTGAGCGAACAGAAATCGATCACGACCGCCGCACTCGCGGATGCCCTTTCAGAGGATCCTCAAGCATTCGTATTGGACGTGCGCGGAGCGGCGGAGTTTGTGGCCTCCCATGTGAAGGATGCCAAACACATTGCCTACACCCGGTTGCTGGCGCGACTCGATGAAGTGCCTTACGGTTCATCGTTGTATGTCCATTGCGGCAGTGGTCTGCGTGCTGCTTTCGCCACTTCGTTTCTCGCCTCCCGAGGGCGCGATGTGGTCTATGTGAATGGTGCGTTTGCGGAAATTCCACCCCAGATCCGCTCATGAGCCCTCTGGCCCTCACCGGTGCTGTGTTGATCGGTCTGTCGCTCGGCCTTACCGGAGCGGGTGGCAGCATCGTCACGCTTCCGGTGTTGGTTTATCTCGCCGGGGTGGCGCCACGCGAAGCCGTGGGCTTGAGTTTGTTCATCGTCGGCACGGCATCTTTGGTGGGTGCCATCACCCGTTGGCGTGTGGGGGAAGTCCATGCCCGCGCGGTGCTGTTGTTTTCGCTGTCGGGTATGGCGGGGGCATGGCTCGGTTCGCATCTTACGCATGCGGTGTCGCCATCGGTATTGATGATGGTGTTCGCTGCGCTGATGCTGATGGTGGCGACACTCATGCTGCGAGGCGGCACGACGCTGGAAAGCATGGCAGCGGAATGTCGGCCTTTGCGTTGTCTAGGCGCGGGACTGGCGGTCGGGTGTTTGACCGGATTCATCGGCGTGGGTGGGGGATTCCTTCTTGTGCCGGCTCTGGTGCATTTCGCCCGACTTCCTCTGGGCAAAGCGACCGGCACTTCCCTGGCCGTGATCGCTTTCAATTCTTACGCGGGTTTTTTGAGCCATGATGGGGAAGCCCCCACCCGCTGGCCGCTGGCGCTTGCTTTCGCAAGCCTTGCCGCAATTGGCGTGGTGGTCGGCACGCGTTTTGCGGAACGACTGCCCGCTGCCCTATTGCGGCGTGGTTTTGCGGTCCTAGTATTGCTGACAGGAGCCTTTGTTTTGTGGCAAAACTGGCCGCGCTGAAATCTGGTATTCCGGTCTTTTTCTCTCTTCAATCAAGTTAGATTTCGAACTGATGTTGGCGTTGGAACGGTGCGCCGCACATCAGGCATGAACTCCGCCGCGAATTCGTAGGGCGACCGCAAGCAGGACAGTCAAAAGATGAAGTTCCAATCTTGCCATCGACTTGACCATCCCGGGCATCGATTTCCAATATTTTGGCCTCGATATCTTGTTCTGTGAGTCCGGTGCGGTCGCGGAGCAATTCCCACATGGCTTGACAAGCAAGAGACAGCCGTTCGATTTGTTTGCGGACATCTGCAATGTCGGCCGCATAGCGATCGGCCTTCGACAAGGCTCGTTCTGCTGTTCGTTCGGCACCGGCGATTTTTGTTTGTTGGTAAGCTTCCCAGATCATGGATTTTTTTGTTGGCTGGCAGTGGTTGTCGTGAAGGGATCTGAGTGTATCTTGATCGTTTTTTTTAATTGATCCAGCATGGAATGCATCTTTCGAGTTACCCGTGGTGATGGAATATCCATTTGCTAGAACGACATCCGTGAGGTAAGACTGTGGCGGAATATGTTTGAATGGTCGAAACTATCAGGGGTGAAATGGATGGATGCGTGGGAAGATCGGTTTCGCGGCAACCCGAACTTCGTCATCGAGGTGCTCAAGGGCGGCAAGTCGGCCCGCGTGCGGGTGTTTTGCGGCACGAAAAAAGAGGCCATGGCCATCGTCGAACAATTCGGCGGATCGGTTCGCGCGGTGAAACATGCTGAGTGGACAAAGCCTGTTACCACCGCAGCGCCTCTGTTGAAAATCCGTGACGTGTTTGGCGTCACTTCCGAGGCGGATCCCAAAAAACTGAAAAAATTGCGCGAGCAACATCTTGGTCGTGAGATTCTATCGATTCCTGCGGAAATGGCCTTTGGAACCGGCGATCACGCCACCACATCCACGTGTCTACGCCTGTTGGTTGATATCAGTCGCGAGCGTGCGGCTGGTTGGTCGGTGGCGGATTTGGGCACCGGTACCGGCTTGTTGGTGATTGCAGCGAAAAAGCTTGGGGCAGGGGAAGCCTATGCTTGTGACTTCGATCCCTTCTCTGTCAAAGCCACCGCCGACAATCTGGAGCGGAATGGCGTGAGTGATGTGACACTCGAAGAGAAAGACGTGCTGAAGTGGAAACCACGCAAGAAGTATGATGTGGTGGTGGCGAATCTTTTTAGCACGATTCTGATCCAAGCTTTTCCCGTAATGGCAAAATTGCTCAAGCCCGGCGGTGAGATCGTCATTTCCGGTATTCTTGCTAGCCAGGCCTGGGATGTCTTCACGGCCGCTGCGGAACACGGCTTCGGCTTCCCCACCGTGATCCGCAAGGGCAAGTGGGTGACAGCTCGTGGCGCATGGATGGCGGATCTGGTCGAGAAGTGATCGTTTCAGCCCGCTGCCCATGAGTTCAATGCTCATGTTTGGCGCCGTGAATACAAAAAAACCCGCGGGCTTGTGCTCGCGGGTTTTTTTATCGAAAGACCTTGCGATGGATCAGATCAGGCCAGACTTGATCAAGGTGTTGAGAGCACCGTTTTTGGTGATCGTTTTGATCGCCTTGCAGGAGAGGCGGAGCTTCACATAGTGACCGAACTCAGGCACCCAGATGCGTTTGTCCTGTAGGTTTGGCGAAACCTTGCGCTTCACCACTTTGGTGACGTGACGACCGATACCGCCTTTTTTCTTGGCGAGACCGGAACGATGAATGCGTCCACCGCTGCGGACGTGGGAACCTCGGATGCTGCAAATGCGTGACATGACTGGATAAAGTTGCTGTTGTGGGGGGGCGAAGAAAAGCGGGAAAAGAAGTTGAGGTCAAGCAGAAATCATCAAAAAATGGGAGAATTTCTGGTTTTCCCTAGGAATTAGCCCGGATGAAGCCAACGGACGGCGTTTTCGATGACCTGAAGAGGTTCTTTCTGTCGGTAAACAGGGAAGGTTTCGTGCCCGGGACGGAAGTAAAACACCGCACCTTTGCCAATGTTCCAGATGCAACCGCTGCGGAAGGTTTCTCCTTTGTCCCAAGTTTCTTGAAAGACAACCGTATCGGGCTTGGGCACATGGAATGGCTCCGAATACATTTCGGTTTGAGGAATGTCCCACTGGCTTGGTAGGTCTTTGGCAATCGGATGGGTGGGCGTGATCGTGGTGATGTGCGAAGGGGCTCCATCAACACGCCAGGAAGGAAAGACGCAGAGAGGCAGGGCCAGTTCCCAGTGCGTATCGTGTTGCACGAGGTTGGGCGTCAGGGCATCTTCGCTTTTGGGTACTTTGCCAAGTGGGTTGTCGTTCACGATGCGCAACTCAACTCCGTCGTTCAATTGCTTCCGAGCATCGGCAATGGCACGTGCTTGCATGAGTTTCACAAACGGCTTTGACCAGTGGGCGGAGTGCAGTGTGATCAGCGAAAGTTTGCCCTCTTGCACACGGCGGGCGATATCGTCAGCCCGTTCATTTGAGAATTCTGCGTGTTTTCTGTGCGACCAGAGAATCAGCACATCCGTTTCATCGAGTGCAGTGGTGGAGAGCCCTTGATCGGGGGAACTGAGCGCTGCGGATTTCACGCTGATATCCTTTTTTTTAGCGAGATGTGCCGCGATGGTTTCGCCGAGAAACTTGTCGCCGTAGGCTTGTTTCTGTTCGGGCTGCTGCTCATCCCAGACCAAGACGCGGATGGGTTGTTGAGCGAGTGCCGTGGCGCTGAGGAGCATAAGAAATGCGCTTTTCATGTGGGCTCGTCATTGCGCTTTTGCCAAGCTCGCTGCATCCCACTCGGCGCGACCGAGTTCGCGGTTGAGCTCATTGAACTCAGCGACTTCAGCTGCGGTGAAAAGGATACCGCCATTGGCATCGGATTGTTTGCGAGCATGGGCTTCCAGCTGACCGGGCAACATGGCGTTTTCGTTACCGTGACCGAGCACGTCCTGAATCACCGCAGTAAGGTTTTCCATCTGCGAGCGACCTTGGGCGAAATTCCTACCACTGAGGGCTTCCGGATGGATGATTTGGAAGTAGAACGCGGAGGTGGATTTTTCACCTGCGGTTGGCACGGGGCGCCCGCGATGGGTGGGCAGCGATCCACCGATCAATGCAGCCATCAGTTCGTTGATGAGTGAGAGGCCATAACCCTTGTGGGCGCCGAAGGGAAGAAGTGAGGCGACTTGGTGGGGGTCTGTGGTGGGATTGCCATCCTTGTCCACAGCGGCTCCGGGAGGCAGTTGTTTGCCTTCGCGTTTCAACGCCTGCACGCGGCCCATGGCGACGGTGGAGGTGGCCCAGTCGATGACCAACGGAAATCCGGAAGCGGCCATGGTGGGGATGCCCCAGGAGTGTGGATTCGTGCCGAGAGTCGGGAACTTTCCGCCAAAAGGCACCACCTCGGCTAGGGTGGATGTGCAGTTGGTGTAGGCGATGTAACCACGCTCGGCAGCTTCCATGACGTATCCACCACCCCACAGGTAGTGGAAGGCGTTATCGATGGAAATCTGGGCAATGCCGTATTGATCTGCCAACGCAATCCCACGTTCGATGGCGCGATAGGCAACGCTTTGCCCCAGTTTTTTGTTGGCGTTCCAGACTTCTGATGCCGCAAAGCGGGAGGGCAGAACTTCGATTTCCGCACCAGGCACGCAGCCGCCGGACGCAGAGCCGAAGAGATGGTCGAGGTGGAGCGCTTTGAGAGCATGATGGGTGCGGATGCCATGACGTGCGGCCTCGGCGGCGAGCTTGGCGCCTTCCGCCGCTTCATCTGCGGAATAACCACGGGACATGTAAGCGGCGATGACAAGTTCATCGTGCTGTTGACGGGGAATGACAAGGAATTCGGACATGGATGTTCAGTTGGCTAAAAAATGTTCTCGGAGACGCGCCAGAATGCTCTCCGGAGTGAGTGAAATGTCAATGCACAAAGCATCGGAAGGACTTTCCAAGGCAGCGAGTTGGCTGTCCAGCAAAGATGCTGGCATGAAGTGGCCGCGGCGATTTTCCAATCGCTCTTGCAAAAGCCTGTGATCTCCATGAAGCAGCACGACGTGCCACTCTGTATAAGAGCGCAGCAGTTGTTGCCGATACATGGCGCGCAAAGCCGAGCAGGCGAGTACTAACGGAGCATCGGCCAGAGTATCGATTTTTGCGGCCATGGCCGCCAGCCAGGGTGCGCGATCTTCGTCGCTAAGAGGGGACCCCGCCGCCATCTTCGCGATATTGGCAGCGGGGTGGAAGTCATCCGCATCGAGAAATACGGCGCCGATTTCCTCGGCCCAACGTTTTCCCACCGTGGTCTTGCCGCAACCGCTCACTCCCATGATGAGGAATCGACGATTCATTGCGGCGTCCAGTCGATCTCGCAGAGCAAGCCTTCGAGCTTGCGGCCGTAGGTGACGTAGGAGTCGTAGCATTGCTGCCAATCGACCTGGGACTGGTCCTTGACGTGGAAGACGGTGGCGACGTGGGGCTCGATGGCGATGTAGCCATCATAGCCGCGAGCTTTGGCGTCTGATAAAATTTCCTTCACCTTGGCCTCGCCATCACCGGGCCAAGTGTATTCCGGCTCCACACCTTCGGCGACGGGGTATTTGCAATCCTTGATGTGGATGTGCACCACGTGATCACGCACGTCTTCCCAAAAGGCGAAGGCATCCTGCCATTGGCCGGGTTTTGAAGAGGAGCGGTCGACTTGGAAAATCGGATTGCCGGTATCGAAGACCAGCTTGAGTCCCGGCACTTCCTCGATCAAACGCAGCGTATGCTGTGCCGAGAAACCGCCCCAGTTCATGCAGTTTTCATGAGCGGCAGTGATGCCGGCATCGGCAAAACGATTGACGATTTCACGCAAACGGCGGAAACGTTCTTCTTCCTGCTGATCCTCGCCCCAAGGTTCCTGAGCATAAGACATGATGCGGATCAGCTTGGTGCCCAAGCGGTGCATGCGGGGGATGGCGCGGTCGATCTCGGCGAGGGTGATGGCAAAATCGCTGCTGATTTTTTTACCCCAGTTGCCGATGAGCGAACCGAATTCCGGCACGTGGATTCCAGCGGCATCGAGTTGATCGGCATAGGCGGCGAAGGTGTCTTCCGGCACTTCGTGGAAATTCACACCATCGACGCCGCGCGCCGAGAGGTGAGACCAGCCGAGTTCCTTGGTGGCTTCGATTTGTCGCGCCAGCGGGCGACCTGCTTCATCAGAAAATCCTGTGAGTTTCATGCTGTCGAACAAATGTTAGAGTGTGATGCGCTTGCCGCCTTCACGGGCGGATTGATAGACGGCATTGATCACCGCCACGGCTTTGCGTGCTTCGCTGGCATCCACGGCGCAGGCACGGCCCTCGCGGATCGCTTCGACCACTTCCTGGAAATTCCGGCGATGGCCTTCATAGTTGATGGCGGAGGGATCATTGGCACCGAGTCCTTTGACCGCACCTTGCATGAGGGTTTCGCGGATGCGGGCGTCCTCGTCTTTTCCTTCGGCGAAGTCCCAGACGCGGAAGGCTTCATCGGCGAGAAACACCGAGCCTTTGGTGCCGCAAACTTGCACCTCGGCCGGGTGACCGGTGGAAGACCAGCAGCAGGTCGATGCCTCCAAGACACCGCGCGCGCCGTTGGCAAATTCCAGAATCGCCACACAGGCATCTTCCACCTCGATGCGCTCGTGAGCGAGCAGTGCGGTGGATGCCGTGACCGCGACCACCGGACCGGCGACGTGAATGAGCTGATCGACCGTATGCACGCCTTGGTTCATGAGGGCACCACCGCCATCGAGAGCCCAGGTGCCGCGCCAGGCGCCGGAGTCGTAGTATTCCTGAGTACGCCACCATTTCACATAAGCGGATGCTGATGTAATCTTGCCGAAACGGCCTTCTTCGCTGGCTTTTTTGAAGGCCTCGATCGCGGGTTGGAATCGACGATTCAACACGGCGGAGAGAGTTTTTCCTGCGGCGGTGGCAGCGGCGACCATCTCATCGATGCGTTCGGTGGTGATCTCCAACGGTTTTTCGCAAATCACATGCTTGCCTGCTTGCAGCGCGGCGATGGCGGGATCGCGGTGGGCGCCGGAAGGCGTGCCGATGGTGACAACTTCCAGTTCTGGATCGGCGAGGAAATCCTCGAAACTCGAAAACGCTTTGCAACCGTATTCATCGGCCAGTTTCTGAGCACTCTCGGCACGCAAGTCAAAGACCGAATGCAGTTCTCCGTCTGCCATGGCCCCGATCGCCTTAGCATGAAAATGTCCAATCATCCCTGCTCCAATAATACCAAATTTCATAGCGGCGACATGCTGTCAGGAAAACTGCGGACTGTCAATTTGTATGACAACAAAAACCTGCCTCGTGTGTAATATCCTGAGCCTGGTTCAGCTTTTCGCATCAACCTCATGAAATCTTTTTGATCGAAAGAGTGTTCCACGACCAGCGCAGCGCGATTCATTTCCATCGTTGAGGCGTGAGAAGTTGCATTTTACTTCACTTTTATTGATTTTCACAAAACTCAACATATTGTGTATTTTTGAATTAATATATACAACATGTAGTATGTTTTTCGTTGAATGGGTTGCCTTCCCATAAAAAAAGGATAGGATGAATTCCGCTTGCGCAATCGCGCGAGAAAATCACTTTCCGCACGCATCATGTATCTGAAATCTCTCGAAATTCACGGCTTCAAGTCCTTCGCCGACAAGACCATCTTCGAATTCGCCACGGGCGTGACGGGGATCGTCGGTCCGAATGGTTGCGGTAAATCCAACGTTGTCGACGCCATCCGCTGGGTGCTCGGAGAAACATCCGCCAAGGCTTTACGCGGCGGCGAGATGGCGGATGTCATTTTCAACGGCACGGAAAAACGCAAGGCCCAAGGCATGGCGGAGGTGACCTTGACCATGGCCGATTGCGAAAAGTCGTTGAAGGTCGATTACAACGAAGTGTCCATCACCCGCCGTGTCTTCCGCGATGGCAAGTCCGAGTATCGCATCAACAACACACTCTGCCGACTGAAGGATATCCACGATTTGTTCATGGATACCGGCATCGGTCGCACCGCCTACTCCATCATGGCACAGGGACAAATCGATCAGATTCTCTCATCGAAACCCGAGGAGCGTCGAGCGGTGTTCGAGGAAGCGGCGGGCATCACGAAATACAAGCGTGAGAAAAAGGAAGCACTGCGCAAGCTCGAATACACCGAGGCGAACTTGCTGCGCGTCAGCGATGTGCTGGCTGAACAGGAGCGACGTATGAATTCGCTGCGTCGCCAAGTCGCGAAGGCTCGTCGCTATCAGGCGCTGGCCATCGACGTCAAAATTCTCGACACTCATCTTAGTCACAAGAAATACCTCGAACTCTCTGCCGAGTTGGGCGAGTTGAAAACTTCCATCCATTCGCTCGATGTGAAGGAAACGGAGATCGAGCAACAAATTCCCGGTAAGGAAGAACTTGTCGCGGAGGCCCGTGCGATTGCCCGTGGTTTCGAATCAGAGCTCGCCGAACTGCGCCAACGACTCAATGAACACCGCAATCAACTCACTTCCGCGCAAGGCCGTGTTGCTTTCAATGCTGAACGCAAGTCCGAGCTCGAGGGGCGCATCCGCCAGAATCTGGAAGACGTGGAGGACACGCGTCAAAAACTCACGCAACAGGAATTTGCATTCCAGAATTGCCACGCTGAATTGGAGTCGCTGACCAAGCGCATCATCGATCGCGAGATGGAAGTGCAGTCACACGAGGAGCGCACGATGGCGGCAAAATCACGACGCGAAGGCATCGAAGGAAGCCTCCGTGATAGCCGTGCCGAAGCGAATAAAACGCAGACCATCATCGCTTCTTCTCAAGCCAAGATTGAAAGTTCGCTCGCCCAGATGGAAGGCAATCGCGATCGTGCCCGCCAGCTCTCCGATGAGGAGCAACGCCTGCGCGTTACCCTCGAAGAACTGCGTAGCGAGGAAAACCGCGTTGTAGAGGAGTTGGAGCAACAGGTCGGTTCGCAACAATCGTTGGAGGAGGAATTCCAAAGCGCGGAGCGCAGCTTCCAACACATCCGTGGCGATCTCGATTCCACCCGCATTCATGCAGCGGAAACACACAAACTTTTCGCTCAACGTTCTTCGCGTTTGGAAGTGCTGAGCCAATTGGTGAAGAGCGGCGAAGGTTTTGAGAAAGGTACACGTCAAGTGCTCGCAGGTCTCGGCTCCCCCGAGCAATTTTCATCAGGCATTCACGGCGTTCTCGCCTCGTTTCTCGATGCCGATAGCGCCTGTGCCCGAGCCATCGAAGCAGCCCTAGGTTCACACGTACAGGCGGTGTTAGTGCAGGATGAAGCAATGGCGTCTACCATCATCGATCGACTCACCGAACAAAAGCTGGGTAAAGCTGCGATCATCCCGCAGTCTTTTATCGGTATCTCGCTGGGCACGCAAATGGAAGCTGTTCCGGAAGGTGGAATCGCTTGGGCACTCGACCGCGTGAAGATCGATTCTCGTGTCACGGCCTTGGTTGAAAAATTGTTAGATCGCGTGATGATTGTCCCCGATCTTGGCACTGCCATGCGCTTGCGTGCGGTTCTCCCCGACGCAACTTTCGCCACGCTGAAAGGCGAAATCCTCCGCGCCGAGGGCACGATCAGCGGTGGCGTTTCCGGCGATAGCACGGATTCATTGCTGGAACGTCAGAACGAAGTACGCGATCTCACCATCGAGGTCGATCAACTCGGACAAGAGGATGAGTCATGCCGCATGAAACTCTCGGCATTGGAAGCGGCTTTGGATCGTCAGCGCGAAGCTGTGGAAGTGGCGCGTGATCGTCTGCAACGGCAGAAGGTGGAAATTTCCACGCTGCAAGGCCAACTCTCTCTCGCCAAACGCGAGGTCGAGTCGTTTGAGACAAAACTGCAAAATGTCATCTGGGAGCGGGGTGAATTGGAGAAACGCGACCAAATCGCGGCTGATAGCCGAGCTGGACTTGAGGAAGAATTGCAATCCGCGCGCATGCGATTGGAGGCACTCGATGCCGATCAACGACGCCTGCAAACGGAACTGGACTCCTCACTCCGCGACGAGGCCGAGCTTGCCTCCATGTTGAATGAAATGCGCACATCGCTCGCCGTCGATCGTCGTGCCAAGCAAGCAGCCGAGGAGCAACAGAAGCCGATGGAGCTTCGTTTGTTGGAGTTGCGTGAGTTGTCACTGCGACGCGAAGCGGAGATCGAACAATTCACCCAACGCATCGAAGCCGCGGTTGCTGAAAATGCCCGTCTTGCTGAGGAAATCGAAACGCACTCCGCGGAAGCCGAGGATTTGCAAGCCGAACTCAATACCCGCAGTTCCGGACGCGAGGCCATCATGCAGCGCATTGACGAAGCCGAGGCCCAACTCTCGGAAATCCGTCGTCAACACGCGCGATTTGCCGAGCAGCGTGGACGCGAGGAAGTCGCGGCCACGAAGATTGAATTGCGCCTGGAGAGCCTCATACAGAGCACCCATGAGCGCCATCAAGTGGAGCTCGCTGCGTTTGAGCCTGATGCTCATGCTTTGCTGCAATGCATTGCCCAACAAAAAGCCCAGCAGAAGGAAGGAGCGCGTCGCATCGTCGCTGATTCCGAGGAAAGTGAAGAAGAGCCGGATGTGGTTGTCTACAATGAGGCGCAAAGCGAACGAGCGATCAAGCAAGCGAACGAGATTTTACCCGGAGAAATCGAGGGCGAGCCCGATTGGGATTTCGTAGAGGGGATCGTCGTCGATCTCAAGCGCCGTCTCGACTCGATGGGACCCGTGAATCTCGATGCCATCGAAGAATACGAGGAACTCGAAGAGCGCTTCAATTTCATGCGCTCCGAGCATGATGACCTCGTCAACGCCAAGACCGAATTGCTCAGCATCATTGAGCGCATCAACGAAGAGACCCAGCGACGTTTCAGCGAAACATTCGCCCAAGTGCGCGAGAACTTCAAAGAGATGTTCAAAGAACTCTTCGGTGAGACCGGAAAAGCCGATCTGTTGTTAGTCGATGAAAGCGATCCGTTGGAAAGCGGCATCGAGGTGATCGCGAAGCCTCCCGGCAAAAAACTCCAGTCCATCACCTTGCTTTCCGGCGGTGAACGTTCCATGACCGCCGTGGCGCTGCTCTTTTCCATCTACATGATCAAGCCCAGCCCCTTCTGCGTGCTCGATGAGTTGGACGCTCCGCTCGATGAATCAAACATCAACCGCTTCGTGCGCGTGCTCGATCGTTTCATCGACAACAGCCAGTTCATCATCGTCACCCACAGCAAGCGCACCATGGCGCGCGCCGATGTGATGTATGGAGTGACCATGGAGGAGTTCGGTGTGTCCAAGCCCGTGGGCATGCGCCTTACCAAGGCCGACGGCGAAGGCAAACAAGAAGCCAAAACCGCAGCTCAAAAAGCCGCTCTGCGTCTGGACGCCTAAACAGGCAGGGAGGGCTTTTGAAGCCTGCGAGTGATTTGTTCTGTTTTGAAAAACGTCACACCACTCCATCTGAATGTCTATCGAGAGAGGGATGCCGTCAGAGATTGATCTTTTCAAAGATTCCCTGATTTTAACGATTGGTGTTATTTTTTTGTATGGATTGATCGCGAGATTGTGCCGCTAGTGATCCATCACAGAAATCGTCATGCCTGGACACATGTTTCCGTGTCCAGGCATGATCAACCTTGTTTGATTTGTTTAGGGAGAGGTGACTTTCAGGCGACCAAACATTTTGGAATTGCCAGCTTTGGGAATCGTAACCGTGACATCATCGTCCTCGTCATCGTTTTCGGTGATTTCGATATTTGCCGAGCTTGTGGCTCCAAGCGCCATGTCATTCCAGTTCTGCAGATCGGTGCTCCACTGGAATGTCTGGGTTACATCCGTTTCGGATGAGTCGCTGCGCTTGAAGCTGAAAACGACATTTGTTTCCGTCTCGGAATAGGCAGGAAGAATCGATCGATCCGCGGCGTTGGGATCTCCTCCTAAGGTGTATTCCAGAAGGTTGTTGGTGCCATCGCCATCGGCGTCATCCAATTGTCCGCGTTTGGTGACGTCGGTGATGGTCCCTGCAAACACGGAGTAATCCGCGGTGGTCGGAATTTGTTCCATGCGCACTTCATTCAGGGCATTGTCGTAAACAATCCCGTATCCTGAAGGAAGGCCCTCTACCGCGGCAAAGGCATTACCCGTGATGGCGGCCGCGGAGTCGATCAATACGTAAGATGCCTCGGTGGGGTTGCTCACCACGGAGAGTTGCAGTTTCAAACTGCTGATATCAATCGTGCCACTACCGGTGAGTTGCAATTTGTCGGAAAGCGCACCATTCAACTCCATGACAAGCGCGCCACTGCCGCCGACAGGGAATGCGGTGGTCAATTGCCCAACTCCGGCACCAGGAGCGATGGCTCCGTCCGCGTTGATCGTGATCGCTCCTCCCATGGTGCCACTACCTGAGAGAATGGCGCTAGCTGCGGAACCTTCGGAGTCCCCGACGATGATATTGCCTGTGGCGGTGGTGTGATCGGCGTTTACGCGCAATTCACCGTGATTTACCCGGGTCGTGCCTGTATAGGTATTAGCAGCTGTCAATGTCAGCATGCCGTTGCCGATTTTTGTGAGACCGCCACCTGCGGAATCGGGATCACCTGCCAACAACTTGGGGATGGTTGCGTTGAATCCGTCCGTGTTAACCGTGAACCCGTTGGACTTCACCCATACGTTGTCGACTTCCGCAGTGATCAGATCTCCCACACTGGCGCGAGCTTGCAGGGTGCCACCGTTGAGATTCACGATTTCAACATTGTTGCTGTGCTTGATTCGTGTCACTCGAAGAATGCCGCCGTTGAGATTCACGGTTCCTGTTGCTGATTGGGAAACGCGCAATTCTCCTGCCGAAAACTGTCCTTGGTTGATGGTGAAAGTGCCGGCCGCACCATAGGCATTCAAAACCTCGAGCAAACCCGCGTCAAACGTTCCTGAGTCGAGAATGAATTGATTCGCTCCGCCCAGCGTATTGCCTGCGGTAAAGACATAGCTGCCACCGGTAGCGGTGATGTTGGCTCCGTCGACGCGCAGTGTTCCACCACGCGAGACAATCAATCCGCTCATGCTGTCGGGAGCGGCTGTGGCTGCTGATCCGGTCACCGAGAATGTTCCCGATTTGAGATGCAAGGTTCCGCCAGAAACATTCAAACCTGCCAAAGTGGAACTGTGACCGCTGCCCGGGTCGTATTCCAGTATTCCGTTGCCAATTTTGCGAATCGCGCTGCTGCCCGTGATGGCCCCGGTGTAAACCGTGGATTGATTGTTTTGACCCACTGTCAATGAGGCCGCGTTTTGCGCGGTATTGAGTAAGGATTGAGATCGAGAGCCTTTGATGCCTCCAAGAGTTACTGCTGTGACTCCATCGAATGAGACATTGCCGGGATTGGATTCCGATAGGTCGAGCGTAGAACTAGCCAAGGCACTACCATTGGTCAGGACAAGACTTCCTGCCGTGACTTTCGTATCGCCAGTGAACGTGCCGGCACTTCCGAGTGTGAGTTGACCTGCGCCGGTCTTTGTCAGCGAGCCTGATCCCGAGATAGCGGTGAACGCTCCCACTGTGACGACACGATCGGTGTCAGCGTGGAATGTGGGCGTGCCAGAGGCTCCCAGAACAATGCTGATGCTGCCTCCTGTGCCAGTAACTCCGTTGATGGTGAGATCCGTGGACGAGTCGTAGTTGCCGATGGTGCCATCATTGAAATTGATTCGGCGTGTTGTGGAGGTCCAGAAGCTTCCAGCGCCCGCTTTGATTTCCGCTGCACGCAGTTCACCGGCAGATAATGTGTATTGAGCATTGAATGTGGCAGCTGTGGTGGAGGTGGACACAGTTCCCGTGTGCGTGGTTTGTCCGAACACCAGACTGTTGATTTTTGCGTTACCTCCCAGGTGATACAGGTGTGAGGTATTCGTCGTGTTTCTGCCACCGGCTTCATTTTTGGAGAGCCATACAGTGCCAGCAGTAACGGTTCCACCTCCGAAGGAAAAATATCCGTTGACGGCAGGGCCGTTGGCGCTACTCGAGGCGCTGTATCCCCTCGACACAATAATTTCATTTGCCTGGATGTCTACCGCACCGCTAGCGAGCTCAAGGCTGGAGGTGCCTACGCCCGTACTACCGGCACCGTTTTGGCCGATCGTGATTTTGGTGACAGGGCTTGTTCCATTGGATGCACGCAACGTAACCGTCGGATCGGTCAAGCCTGCACGAAAACGAACAATGCCCCCGTCTCGGGTATTTCCCAAAGTCCAGTTGTCGGCATAGATCGTATTCGTCGTGCCCAGTTCCATGTCTCCTTTGTTGATCACGTTACTCGCATTGGCTCCACTCGTTGTGCCAATGTTCAAGCTTGCCGCTGTGATCGTGTTCGTGGTGCTGCTGAGTTTCAACATGCCGAAGTTCCCAGGGGATGCGGCGTTGACAGTTCCTCCGATGGTTATGCTTTGAGAAGGCTTGTTGATCGTGAGGCTGGTCAGCGCGCTGGCATCGACTTCCGCCGTTCGCCCCCCTGTCGTAACGCCTGGTGCGACTGTCAAGGAAGAGGCTCCATCAAGAGTGAGCGCTCCGTTCGAGAGTGTCGCGGTCGTGCTGGCAGATGATGCGGAAATTGTCAGGTTGGCAAGAGTTTGCGAATTCCCTTCGATGAGAAAAGCAGACGTGCCGGTAATGGACAAAGTTCCTGAGGATGCGAGGCTTGCCCCCGTTGCTAGAACCAGCGATCCCGAGCTGATCGTCGTTGTGCCACTGTAGGTGTTTATGCCTCCCAGCGTGAGATTAGCTGTTCCCGTCTTGGTGAGACCAGCGGACCCAGCGATGATCGAGTTAATCGAGGCATCGGCATTGGCGGCAATCGTCGGGCCTGTGCCGTTCAAGGTGAGAGACTCGCCTTCAATGGTGTAGCCTTCCACTTGAAAAGTGATGTCGTTGACCGTGATCCCGCCCGCTGCCACAGAGACGGTTCCGCCCGTTCCAGCGAATACCGCGTCGTCATTGTTGGTTGTGACAGATGGCCAGGTTACATTGCTGATGCCGGCATCCTCTGACCACAGGGCATTGGTGGTGTCCCATGTTCCATTGCCACCGGTCAGATTGGAATCTCCGGCCAGGGTATCCCAAGTGAATGTGGCTGCCGGAGCATGCGTGAGAAAAATTACCAGAATGGATGCTGTGAGATTGAATCGTGATTTCATGGTCGATGTGGGTTTGTCCGGAAACGAGTACGGTTTCCGCAGAACCCCTATCGTAAGGCTTCTCGATGCGCCGTGCCATAACGCATTCGCGTGGTTTTTTGGGTTTTACCTTTGTCGCGGTTCGTGCCAATTTGACGCGATGACCATGCGATGTCTTCGGTGTGTTATCTTGAGAAAATCCCGGATCATGTTGCGATCAGTTCTATCGGCTTTCCTCTGTTGTGGCTTGTCCGCACATGGAGAAGTGGTTCCCAAAGCCCAAGGGGTTGCCCGTTGGGCCGCGATGCGTTTCACCGATTTGTCGCTGTATGAAACAAGGCTGATTGAGATCGACCGGGAAATCCGTGGTCTTCCCCGCGCCTCCGATCAGGATGCCCGTGGCACACATGGATATCATTCTGATTTTACGACGGATTCACGCTCCAATTGGATCGAGTTGTCTTGGCCTTCGGGACAGTGGGTGGATGCCTTGGCGTTGATCCCCACACGCATCAATACCCAAAGTGGAGTTTTGGCAAATTACGGCTTTCCCCGCAGTTTTGTGGTTGAAGCGATCGATGTTCATGGACGTACCGTGCACATCGCGGAGGTTAATGACACAAGGTTGGATCTCCGCTGGGGTGATCCTCTGTTGTTGCATTTTCCGCGCTGCCATCTGCGCAGTTTGCGCATGACGCCCACAGACCTTCCCGAGTTGAAAGATAAAAAAAATGTCCGCGGTTTTTCTTTGGCGGAATGTCTCGTCTTTGATCGCGGTGTGAATCGTGCCCCAGTAGCTGAATTAAAAGCCGCCTATAGCATCGACGGGGAGTTGGGATGGAACATTCGCTATCTAACGGATATGCAATCACCGCTGGGGCCTCCCGAAAAGGGGAGTGTGGGGGAGAGCCTCGGTTGGCATTCGGATTTGCAGGTCATCGGTCAAGAGAGTCCTTGGATTGAGATCGATCTCGGTGAGGTTCGTGAATTCAATTCTTTTCGCTTGTTCGGTGCTCGCGGTGATTCCCCGATCAAAGGCCCGGGCTTCGGGTTTCCTCAGAAGATGCGTATGGAAATTCGCTCGGGTCCGAATGATCAGCCCGCGGTCGTCTGGAATTCGGGAAATGACATGATTCCCAATCCCGGCTACAATGTGTTCGATATTTCGGTTCCGCGCAGAAAGGCTCGTTATGTTCGTTTGGTCGTGGAAAAACCGGACCAGCCTGATGTTCTGACAATTCCACGCGTATTGATTTCCGAGTGGGAGATTCGCGATGGAAATAACAACATCGCTCTGCGTTGCCCTGTCAGTAGCAACGACGGGTATGACTCGATTCCCCATGACGCGAAGCGTGTCTGGAGCAGAAAAGGAATCAATGACGGATATACCAGCTCCGGCCGTGTCATATCCGACTATGAATGGATTGTCGGCTTATCCCAGCGCTTTGACCTTTTGGTGGAACGCGATGCTCTCGGTAGAAAAATCGCCGCGATTGACAGCCGTTCGCGTCATATTGCCAACAGCGTTTTGATCGCGATATTGTCACTCATTATTGCATCCCTCGCATGGATGTTGCGACGCAGTTATTTGCAGAACGCGAGGAAAATCAAGGAGCTGCGTATGTCCATCTCCAGTGATTTGCACGATGAGGTTGGTAGCAATCTGGCAACCATTTCACTCTTGGCCGATTTGCCTCAGGGCTTTGCTCAAGGGGAAGGCCGCACGTTGAGAGAAGTCAAGAGACTCGCGACCGAAACATCGCTGTCCTTGCGAGAGATTGTCGATCTCACCCTTGCGGATCGTACACGCCGCCCGCTTGTTGAAAGGATGCGCGACATCGCCAGTCTGATGCTTTGCGATCACCAGTGGCATCTGGAAGTGGGCAATCCTGCTGAGCTCGGTCCATTGCAGAGGCGCGACTTCATTTTCTTTTTCAAAGAGGCGCTTCACAATGTGATCCAACACGCATTTTCCAAAATGATTGTCATTCGTTTATTGAAAAAAGAAAAACGAATCATCTTGGAAATTCAGGACGATGGTATCGGATTTGAATATGACGATGCGAAAAGTTTGCTCACTCTGCATCAGCGGGCCACCTCGCTGGGAGGCAAGCTGCAAGTCGAGACCGATCGCGGAAAAGGCACATGCCTGAGACTTGATTTTCCTTTTACCTCACACACACCATGAATGCCAAGACACCGCAGATCTGCTTGATTGAAGATCACACGAACTATCGAAAAACCCTGCAAATGGCGATTCGTTCGCAATCCGATTTGTGCTGTGATCACTGCTTTTCTTCCATCGAGGCGTTGCTGGCTGAGTCATCCTCGATCGCTGAGATCGCCGTGATTCTGCTCGATCTCGGTTTGCCCGGGATGCACGGTGTGGAGGGTATTCCTCAGTTGAAAAAAGTCATGCCACAGGCAAAAATCATCGTGATCACGGTCTACGATAACAAGCCCGTGGTGCTGCAGGCGTTGGCAGCCGGTGCTGACGGTTATTTGCTCAAGGCCGATGGCTTGGAAACCATCATGCGGGGGATTCGTGAAGTGATCGACGGCGGTGCTCCGCTCAACAGTCACATTGCCAGGATGATTTTGTCGACCTTCAGCATCGCGCCGCCGCAGAGTCCGGATGTGGATCTCACCGAGAGGGAACGCGAAATTCTGGTGATGCTCTCGAAAGGAATGATCAAAAAGGAGATCGCGCGCGCCACGAATCTCAGTTACCACACGATCGATAGCCACGTGCGTAACATCTACGGAAAGTTGCAAGTGCACAATCTTTCCGGCGCTGTCGCCAAGGCGATGAAGTTCGGCCTGGTGTGAGACTCTTGTTCGTTGCGTTATTGTCATGAATGCAAGATCAATGTTCTGTTCTTCGTAGGCACGGCATTCATTTGATCCGTCCATGAACAACAATCCCAGCATCTTCGCACAGTTCTCGCTTTTTCGCCTTGGGCGCGCATCGTTATGGTTTGCCGTTTTGTCCATGACTGCCACGGGACAAGTGCTTGATGTGAAGACATCAAAAGAACAGACGGTGCTTTTTTACGGTAATGCCATGGTCGAACGCTTGTTAGAGCATGGGGAAATGGAAGCCCGGGTCCACCTTGCCATGCGCGAAAAAAAACTGCATTTTCGCAGTCTCGCATGGACGGGGGATGAAGTCGCCAACCGTTTTCGAGCCGAAGGCTATGCGGCTCACATGAAAGAACTGCTCGCTGCTTGGCCCGCTCATGTCGTGGTGCTTGGTTATGGATTGAACGAGTCATTCGCGGGTGAGTCAGGTTTGCCAGCATTTCGAATGGCGCTGAATGACCATCTCGATCAACTTGCGAGGCTCCACCCGGGCGCGCGCTTTGTATTGCTCTCGCCGATCGCCACGGAGTGTGAAGCGAACGATGCAGAAAAACATCAATCCCGTCTCACCGATGAAAAAGGCTCCGCTCGCAGGAAAGACGTGAAAAGTTATGCTGATGCCATCGCGGAGATCGCCAAGATACGCGGTGCCACATGGGTGGATCTCTACACCCCGACTTCCCTGAGCCAGTCTCCCCTGACTACCAACGGCATCCATCTGAATGACGAGGGAAATGCCATGGCGGCGCGTATCATTGCCACAGCACTTGCTGGTGAGAAGGCGGAAAAAGTCGACCCATCTCATCTCAAGGAAGTCGCTGCCGCCGCATCGCAACTCGCATATTATACGGCTGAGGTCGTGCGTCCCAAAAATGGTGTGCTCTACTATGGCGTCAGGAAGCGTCCCGAGGAACGCGCCGCGGAGATGCCTCTCTACTTGCAGCGCATCGAGAAAGCCGATTTCCTTGTTCACGAACTGGCTCGCAAGCCAGGGGCGAAATTTTCTGACGCTCCCTTCATAGCCTTGGCTCCCTTGCCTCCGGTCACCAAGGCGGGATACAATCGCGGCGTGGGGATTGTGAAATCACCTGCCGAGATGCAGAAGGATTTGAAAGTCGCGGAGGGATACTCGCTGAATCTGTTTGCCTCCGAGGAACAGTTCCCCGATTTGCGTGCACCGGTGCAGATTGCCTTCGATGCGCGTGGCAGGTTGTGGGTGGTCACCATGCCCAGTTTTCCACACACCGTCCCAGGGCAACCTCAGGAGGATAAAATCATCGTGCTCGAAGACACTGATCGCGATGGCAAGGCGGACCAGTGCACGACGTTTGCCCAGGGTTTCGATGCTCTCGACGGAGTTACCTTTACCGAAGGTGGCGTTCTCATCAGTGAACAATCGCGGCATTGGCTGATGCGCGATACCAACGGTGATGGTCGTGCCGATACGAAGACGGAGTCACTCCGCGGTCTCGATGTTACCGATTCGCATCATGGGGGCATGGTCGCTTCCGATCCCATGGGCGGGGTATGGTTTTGTGATGGAGTGTTTCATCGTTCGCAATTCGAGACTCCCTATGGCGTGCATCGTGGATTTGATTCCACCACTTACCGTCACCATCCTCGCAGTGGACGAATCGAATCCATGTGGCAAAGCGAGACACCGAACCCATGGCGCGTCACCTTCGATCGTACGGGCAATGTGTTTCAAATGTATGGTGGCGGTCATGTGCTTGATGGTCTTTCCCTGCCGTGGACACCGCTGGGAGTCTATCACAAATACGGCCACGGAACTGTCATCAACTACAGCAAGGGCAGTGCTGTTGCTAGTGTTTCGAGTCCGAATTTCCCCGATGATTATCAGCAGGGTTTGGTTAACGGGGTTTTGTTAGGTCCTTATGTGGTGACTTTGACGAAGTGCGATTACAACAAAGGCACGGTCATTGGCAGTAGCCGAGTGGATTTGCTGTCTTCGGAAAATCCCGCATTTCGTCCGGTCGATATGAACTTCGGATGGGATGGCGCGCTCTATGTCTCGGATTTTTCCAGTGCTATCATTGGTCACGCACAGAACCCGATGCGGGATCAACGATGGAATCATAGCAAAGGACGCATTTGGCGTGTGGTTTACGATGGCAAGCCAGTGGTCAAGGAATGGCCGAAGATTGAAGGCGCAAATGCCCAGCAACTGTGTGCGTTGCTGACGCACCCGCAGGATATCGTGAGACACCACGCACGCATCGAACTGCGCAAACTTGGGCGTTCAGCTTTGCCAACTCTCGACACTTGGGTGTCCGGAATGAAAAACAACGAGCAGGCCTTGCTGGAGGCGTTGTTTGTTTGCGAAGGTCTCGGCGAAACGCGTCCCGCATTACTCGATGCCTTGCTGGTTTCCCGCTCTCCGCTTCATCGTGCGGCAGCAGTTAAGTTGGTGGGCTGTCAGGCCCAGCGTTTGCCGAAATTCTCGAATCTTCTCCATTCCGCCGCCCGCGATCCCCATCCGCGCGTGCGCATGGAAGTGGTCAGTGCCATCGCTCGCCTGCGGTCTTCATTGCCAGAAGTGGATGCGCTCATACGCGAATTCGATGGGGAAAAAAATGCGAATGTCGCTCAGATGCTGACGTCGCTGCAACATGGGACCGCGGCCCGACTGGGTAGTAGCGTTCCTGTGCTGGAGATCCGTCCAGAAACACGATTGACACAGTGGGAAAAAATCGGTGAGGGAAAGTATCGCACCTTTGTGCGGAGCGCCCGCGAACAAGCGGCCATCCTCTCGCTGAAACACAGCTTTCTCGACGTTTCTTTTAACGGTGTGCAAGTGCTATCGTTCGATTCACAATGGTCGAGTCAACAGCAAGTGCGTTTGGCTCTGCAACATGGATGGAACATGGTGGAAATCACGTATCGCAAACTTCGCGGCAATCCGCCCGCCGTGCATCTTTTCACGCCTCTGGGTGGCATTCTGAAAGATGCACAGTCGCCGATTGATCAGAAGCAACTCGCCGACTTTGCCGCAACTTGGCAGAAACAACATGCGGATGCCGGTAATGTTTTGCGGGTCCAGGCGGTGCCGAATCAGATGTTGTTCGCACCGCGTGAACTGCGGGTGAGGGCTGGGCAGAAAGTGCGACTTGTGCTGGATAATCCTGATTTGATGCAACACAATCTCGTTCTGGTGGATCGCGGTGCGGAGCAAGAAATCGGCGAGTTTGCCGACAAACTTGCGGCTGATCCGAAGGGCATGGAGAGAGCCTACGTGCCGGATTCTCCGAAAGTTCTTCACGCCACACCACTTGTGGAACCCAACGGCAAGGCCGAACTTGTCTTCGATGCTCCCAAGATACCGGGGCGCTACCCTTACCTCTGTACCTTCCCTGGTCACTGGCGTGTGATGCGTGGCGTGCTCATTGTCGATTCTCCCTGAAATGTTGTGCTGGCTGCTTTCTTACTGTGAGCGCATCAAACGAATGATGCTGGACATTCTGTCATTTTCCTGCTGGATACAGGCATGAAATGTCTCACAACTTGGGGTCTTTGTTTTTTGATCCAAGCGGGTATCGCATGCGCTGCGCCTACGGAAAAGAGGGAGTGGACGGCGATCAGTGGACATAAAACCAAGGCACGGGCCTTGTCTGCGACTGACACGCTGGTGACATTGGAGTTGGAGCCAGGCAAAACTGTTCAGCTGGGGCTCGATAAACTGGTGCCTGCGGATCGCGAGTTTCTGTGCAAACATTTTCAAATCAAAGTGGCGCCAGCAGCTGGGGCCGATGAGCCGCAACGCAGCGGTGTGCCCTCGATTGCGCAGGCAGACGCTCCGCATCCGCTGGGACAAATCACCGGGCCGATCAAGTCCGCTCCCGGATCGACCTATCATATTTATCTGTCGAAAAGTCTCAAGGCGGGGCGTAAGGCGCCTGTGCTCCATTTTAACGGCGCGGGGGGGTATCAGGCTCACATCGTGCAACGGTATTTGCGTGGCATTGAGCGCTTCGGCTGGATCATGGTGGCCAGTGTGGAATCCAAAAACGCCACGCACGGCGCCGTGAACCTCAAGCATGCAGCAAACAACATCGCCGCCATGAAAGAGTCACCACTGGTGGACCCGGACCGGATCTATTTCACGGGGCATTCCGGTGGCGGCGCCATGAGCTGGTGGAACGCTGCCAATCTCAATGCAGCGGGCACGATGCCCGTGATGAGCTACATTCCTCCGGAAGCCAACATTTCCAAAGGTCACCACTTCGTTATGATCGGTGCCACCGATTACAACCGATACCACAGCGCTGTTGCTGCCGCTAGCTTCGACAAGGACGCTTATTTTCGCTCTTATCCCGGTGGTCATGCGTATCCTTCGCCCAGTGAGGGACACATATTCGATGAGGGAATCGCATGGCTTACGGCAAAATATCTTGAGAAAAACGGGAGGAGCAAGGACTGCGCGGCAGAACGGTTGGATTTTGAAGCTGCCATGCTCGACTGGATTCAGGAACTAACGCCCACCAATCCGCACCAAGCCTATCACCTCACACATTTGCTCTCCGAGACCTATCGAATCTCCGGAAAAAACGCGACCATTCTCTCGACCATGCAGTCAAAACTGGCCGGTGTGGCTAGCCATAAAACCTATCGGGAAGGGATTGAGGAAATTCATCGATTCGGTGTGGAGACTCTCAGCAAAGTGCCGCTTCCGGAAAATGTGAAGGGTCATCTCAACAAAGATGTCTCAGGCAAGGCCGAACGGCTTGCGAAAAAATATGAGGGCATCCCCTTCGTCGAGGAAACCTTTACGGAACTCACGAAACCAACCGTGAAGTGAGCCGTGTTTCCTGCTCGGTATGGATCCGTGCGTTGCCCGGGATGATTTTGGGATTGGCATTGGCAGCGAAGAAGATAGCTTGTTGGTCACATGACAGGTGAGGCACGGCAGGACTTTGCATTTGCGTTTTTGAGCATCCTTTTTGAGGGGGTTCCGTTCATTTTGTTAGGCACTTTGATCAGCGGTTTTATCGACATTTACATGCCTCCGGGGATGATGGACCGTTTTCTGCCGCGCAACAAAACGCTGGCGGTGATCATGGCCGGCTTGATGGGGGCTGTGTTTCCGGTTTGCGAATGTGCCGTGGTTCCGGTGATCCGCCGTCTCGTGCGCAAAGGGCTTCCGGTCTCCTGCGCACTGACCTACATGCTCGCGGCACCAATCGTGAATCCGATCACGGCACTCAGCACTTGGAAGGCTTTTTCCGGTCCGGTGATGATGGTGCATGGTGAGTCGATGGCGGCGAATGTCGTGATGACCGGAAGTCGGCTCGGTCTTGGTTTCGCGGTGGCGGTTCTGCTGGGCCTGATCGTGGCACGTTTGCCCCTGATGTGGATTTTGCGCAAGCGCTTGGTGGACGAAATCCAAACGAAACCGGAGGTCGTGGTCCAGCAATCGCACGATCACTGCTGCGGGCATGATCATACTCATCATCATGAGCATTCGCATCAACATGAGGAAACTCACGATTGCTGTGGTCATGACCATGGTCACACCCAAACAAATCAAGGGAATCCTCGCTTGGTCGCGGCCTTCCGATCGGCGATCAAGGACTTCGTCGACGTGGGCGTGTATTTCTCGATCGGCGTGGCCATCACGGCTCTGTTCAATACCGGCATTGCACCAGGTGCGACTTGGCTGGACTCTCTTGCCAATCGTCAGGTTCTCGCTCCATCGGCGTTGATGGTGTTGGCCTTCATCCTCAGTCTTTGCAGCACCTCCGATGCTTTCATCGCAGCGACATTGGATAAGTTCACCTATGGTGCCAAACTAGCATTCCTGGTGTTCGGGCCCATGCTGGACCTGAAACTTTTGTTTCTCTATCAGAGTGTGTTGCGCCGGAAGTGTATCGTCGGCTTAGCTCTCGGACTCTTTGTCGTCATCGGTGCAGCCGCGATCTCTTTCCAATGGTATCTGAACAGCCAAGCCACTTTGCCCTGAAGATGAAATTCCAACGCATTCTTTTTTCGTCAATCGTTTTGGTCTGGTCCGGTGTGATGTTGTATTTTTGCATCAGCGGGCGCATCGGCAAGTATCTCGCTCCCGATTTCCGCCCCCTTGCTCTCTATGGCGGTCTGGGATTGGCGGTGATGGGCTTGTTTGTGCTACTGACCGCGGGCGAGCAAGCCGGCTGTGGTCACGACCACTCCGAAGGCGATCCGCATGATCACGAGGCCAGTGAAATGCATCCTCTCACTTCAATGTGTTTCATGCTCGCTCCTTTGCTCTTTGCCGTGGTATCGACCAAAGACGGCTTTTCCGTACAGGCTTTGTCACGCAAGGCCCTTTTCGATGCGCCATTGAACAACTCCGCCTTTCTCGCAAAGGATCTGCCGCCACTGACGATGGAGGAAATCGAAAAAACGCATCGCAAGAACGAGGCGGGCTTTTATGAATTCAATTTGATGGAGCTCTATTTCGCCGTGGGTGATCCCGAATTACAGAAGCTGATCGATGGCATGAAGGTGGAGACCGAAGGTCGATTGGTGATGGAAAAGGAAAACAACCAGTCGGGAAAGCGTCGTCGTCTTTATCGACTTTTCATCACCTGCTGTGCCGCGGATGCCCGCGCTGTGCCGATCATTCTGGATTTTGGCGATCAGGAAATTCCTTCCATTGAGGAAAACGCCTGGGTCAAAGTGGCCGGGACTGTTACCTTTCCGGTCGAACGCGGCACTACCCAAATCGTACTGCAAACCACTCTCTGCGAGGCCAAGGACGCTCCGTGGGAGGAGAGTTTCATGCGCAACTACTGAGACTGCGGATCAGTCATCACGGTTTTGGTATTTGTCCTGACGCAATACCTCGACGTCTTGGGAATAGACCACCACCGACCAGTTTTCAAAGTAATTTTTGGCGATATCATCCATGATGGCATCCGCCACTGTGTCCGGTACGAGTGTATAGATCTGGACGTTGCTGCCTTCCCATTCGGAGGCACGCAGGCCGCGGGAACCCTCGCCTGTAACGTTCTGGGCCGTCCAACCGCTGACCTGATGGCGTTTCAACAATTCGACAACCTCGTCGTGTAAAACGCGTTCCGCGACGATGGTGATTTTTTTGAATCGGACTTTCATAACCAGTGGCTGAAGATGCGGGAGAGTTGAATGTAAAGTGGTATGCCGAGCGCGAGATTGAAGGGGAAGGTGATGCCCAATGCGAGTGTGAGGTAGTAGGCGGGGTTGGCCTGTGGCAAGGCGATACGCACGGCCGCAGGCGCGGCAATGTACGAGGCTGATCCCGCCATGGCACCCAGAATGGCGGCTCCGCCGTCGCTCATGCCCGAGAGTAATCCCGCGACGACACCGAGGCTGCCCAGGATAGGAGGAAGGATCAGTCCCATTCCCAGCAAACGTGCGCCCGCGCGGCCGGCATCGCGCAATCGTTTGCCCGCCACCAATCCGAGCTCTAACATGAAAAGACACAGGGCACCCTTGAATGCTCCGCTGAAAAACGGTTGCACGTCGGTGAGTTTCTGGGTGCCGCAGACAGATCCGATGCAGAGACCGCCGATCAGCAATACGATGCTTTTGCCTGTGACCACCTCATGGAGTGCTTTCGACCAACTTGATTTGCCCTCGGACTTGACAAATAGCAGAGCGACAATAATGCCGGGGACTTCCAGCAATGCGACGAGTGCGGGTAGATATCCCTCGGGCTGAAGACCCAGGCGTTTGATCGCTTCCGAGGCCGCCAGAAACGTGACGACCGATACGGAACCGTAGTGTGCGGCGATGGCGGCGGCATCAATGCTGGAACGGCGGCCGAATTTTCGCAGCAGCGCGTAGGCGATCATCGGGCTCAGCAGTCCGATGACCAACGTGGCAATCGCGGGTTTTACAAATATCAGCAAGGGGGTATCGGATAAAGCGGCACCGCCTTTCAGTCCGATCGCCAGCAACAGGTAAATGGAAATCCCCTGATACATCGCCTCCGGCAGCGCTAGATCGCTTTTGATCCAGCGCGCCACCATCCCCATTAGGAAACAAAGCACCACAGGGGTAAGGATGTTGTCGATAAGCAATGACATGAACTTCTCTTATGATAAATCAGAGGTCACGTTAGGCAATGCTGAAATGGCGTGACGAGAGTTCGTATTTTCTCCGGTCTAATCGCGCCGATCAGACCATGTTCGAACGTGGCGTATGGTTGAGGAAGAATGCGCTGGATTTTTCGTTGGCGGGCAGACAAATTCGCGCCTGCCCTATGACCTACGATTTCGACACCATCATCCCGCGACGCGGCACGGGAAACATCAAGTATGACCGGCGTCCCGAACTGGATCCGTTCTGGGTGGCGGACATGGACTTCGCTTCGGCACCGGAAATCACTGAGTCCATCATCGCACGTGCCAAGCATCCAATCTACGGCTACGCCCAGGCGCACGAGGGATTGATCGAAGCGACACTATCTTATTTGCACTCGCGCCACGGTGTTGCGGTAGCGTCAGAACATCTCGTGTGGCTCGGTGGTCTGGTGCCGGCCCTTTCACTTGCGGTGAAGGCATTTTGTCGGGCAGGCGAGGCGGTCATGACGTGTACGCCGTCTTATCCGCCGTTTTTGAACGTGCATCACGATGCCCGCGAGGTAGAGCTCATTTCCATTCCACATGCGAAAGCCGATGGTCATTGGACTTTCGATTTCGCCGCCATGGAGGCTGCCATCACGCCGAAAACCCGTTTATTTTTACTAAGCAATCCACAAAATCCTTTGGGTCGTGTTTTTACACGTAAAGAAATGCTCTCTCTGGCAGCGTTCTGTCAACGCCACGATCTGATTCTTGTGTCCGATGAAATTCACTGTGATTTGGTCTTCGACGAGACAAATACGCCCCACGTCTGTGGACATTCGCTGCCGGCGGAGTTTCACGACCGCATCATCACTCTGCTTTCGCCCTCAAAGACCTATAACATCGCAGGCATCGGTATCGCGTATGCGGTGATTACCGATGACTCTCTCAAGCGCCGCTTCAGCGCTGCGCGCGGGCATACTCTGGCGGAGATCAATACCTTCGGCTACTATGCGGCGGAGGCCGCCTATCGCCATGGCGAACCATGGCGGCAGCAATTGCTGGCGTATCTGTCGGAAAACCAGAATGTGCTGCACGCCTGTCTCAGCGAACATGCGCCGGAACTGGTGGTCAACCGAAATGAGGCGACGTATCTTACATGGATCGATTGCCGGGCGTATGCTCTGGAAAATCCTGCGCTGCATTTCGAAAAAGAAGCCGGTCTATTTCTATCTGACGGCGTGTTTTTCGGTGTGCCGGGTTATGTCCGTTTCAACTTCGCTTGCCCGCGAGTGCGCATGCTCGAGGGGTTGGAAAAAATGGCCAAAGTCCTGCCTTGATCGAGGATGCGTTTGGCATAGAATGGTTTGACCATGAAAGCACTCGCTCTCGCTTCGACTGTTGTTTTTTCCTGCTTCGCCCACGCTCAATTGGTCTATTCCGGTGGGGAAGGCATGGGCAAAGGCAAGCACATCGTTTTTTTGGCATCCGACCATGAATACCGCAGCGAGGAAACATGTCCGATGCTCGCGCGCATTTTGGCAAAACATCACGGCTTCACCTGCACGGTAGTGTTCGGCGTGGATAGACAAGGCAACATTGAAGCGGGTTCTTCCCATATTCCGGGGATCGAATCTCTCAAGGATGCTGATTTGTTTTTTATCTTCGCTCGTTTCCTCAGCCCCAAGCCGGAACAGATGCAGTCCATCATCCAATATCTCGAACGCGGTGGACCCGTGGTTGGACTGCGCACCTCTTCCCACGCCTTCAAGATGAATCTTGATCATCCTTGTGCGAAATACAGTTTCGATTCGAAAGTCGCCGGTTACGAGAAGGGCTTCGGTCATCAGGTGCTCGGAAATACTTGGGTGGGACACTACGGTCAGAATCACAAACAAGGCACACGCATCCAGTTGATCCCTGCACAAAAAGAACATCCTGTTCTGCGCGGGGTGGGGGATGGGGCCTTTGTGCATGCGGGGGCCTATGTCGGCGAGGCGGCACCTGACTTCACGGTGCTGGCAAATAGCCAGCCCATGGTGTCCATGGATCCGCAAGCCGCATTGGATGTCTCCAAGCCACCCATGCCTTGCACTTGGACGCGTGAATACACCTCGACATCAGGAAATAAAGGTCGTGTTTTTCACAGCACACAAGGCGCCTCGGAGGATATTCTGGACGAACGCTATCGCCGGATGATTGTCAACGGCAGCCTTTGGGCGCTGGGTATGGAAGATAAAATCAAGGCCGATCTGGATATTTCCTTTGTCGGTCCTTACCAACCGCGCACTTTTTCCTTCAACGGCTGCGCGAAAAATGTCAAACCAGCGGATTTGCAGAAGTATGATTCCCCCATACTACCGAATGCGCAACAATGATCGAGCTGGGAGCAAAGGGGCTCCCTATCGTTTTTTGTTCGAGTTTGAGTGAGCATGCGGTTCCCGCAATGCAGGCGACAAACATCAAGTGAGTTGCCAATACATGACAAACGATTGTTGCTTTCGCAAATTCTTACACAATCACGCCGAGGTTTTTTCCCACTTTCACAAAAGCTTCGATGGCTCGATCAAGTTGTTGCTTGCTATGGGCGGCACTGATTTGAGTGCGGATGCGTGCTTTTCCTTGAGGGACCACAGGGTAGAAGAAGCCGATTGCGAAAACACCGAGGTCAAGCAACTGGCGTGAAAATTCTTGGGCCAGCGAGGCATCGCCGAGCATGACGGGAGTGATGGGAGTGATGGGATGATCCTTGCCACTGATGGTAAAGCCGGTCTGCTCCATTGCTTTGCGGAAGTAAATGGTGTTGGTCTTGACCTTGTCGGCGAGTTCGGTGGATTCCTCCAACATGCGAAATACTTCCAACGAGGCGGCGACGATGACAGGCGCGATGCTATTCGAGAAAAGGTAGGGACGGGAGCGCTGGCGCAAAAGTTCTATGATTTCCTTTTTGCCAGATGTGTAACCGCCGGAAGCACCTCCCAGGGCTTTGCCCAGTGTGCCGGTGGTGAGATCAATTTTGCCAAACAGACCGCAGTGCTCGTGCGTGCCGCGCCCGCGAGCACCGAGGAAGCCGGTGGCGTGGCAGTCGTCGAAGTGGACGATGGCACCATATTTTTCCGCCAGGGCGTATACTTGATCAAGCGAGGCAATGATGCCATCCATGGAAAAGACGCCATCTGTGGTGATGAGCTTGAAGCGTGCGCCATCAGCAGCGGCTTGTTGCAGTTGTCTCTCCAGATCGGCCATGTCGTTGTTGGCATAGCGGTAGCGTTTGGCCTTGCAGAGGCGCACACCATCGATGATGGATGCGTGGTTGAGGGAATCCGAAATGACGGCATCGGCCTCGCTGAGAAGCACCTCGAAAAGTCCGCCGTTGGCATCGAAACAACTCGGGTAAAGTATGGTGTCCTCCGTGCCCAGAAAACGGGAGATGGTTTCTTCCAGTTCGCGATGCAGTGTCTGCGTGCCACAAATGAAACGCACCGATGCCATGCCGAAGCCCCATCTCTCCAGCGATTTGCTCGCGGCATCAACCACCCGCGGGTGATCAGCGAGACCGAGGTAATTGTTCGCACACATGTTGATCACACTGCGGCCATCTTCCAAGGTGATTTGCGAGTTCTGCGAGGAAGCAATCGAACGTTCCGTTTTGTAGAGCCCGTCTGATTGAATTTGTGCCAGCGTCTGCTGGTAAAACGAAAGTTGGTCCTGTGTGATCACAGGGGAGTGATAATCCTGCACCATGCGGATGCAAAGATTTTTTTGCGAATTTTTGTATTGTCGTTAGATGCAAATCACAAAATGACCTGAATCTTCGATCTGGCTTGAGAGGCTTTGGCGCGGGCGGATTCGATATCGGTATCGCGTGCCAATGCCACACCCATGCGGCGTTTGCCGTCGACGCCGGGTTTGCCGAAAAGACGGATCTGGGTATCAGGCTGGGCCAGTGCCTGATCAAGGTTTTCGTAACGGATGTTGGAGGAAGTTCCTTCCACCAACAGGACGGCAGAGGCTGAGGGGCCGTATTGCCGGATGGTAGGGATGGGCAGACCGAGAATGGCGCGCGCATGCAGGGCGAATTGGGAGAGATCCTGCGAAATCATCGTCACCATCCCGGTATCATGCGGACGAGGTGAGACCTCGGAGAAAATGATATCTTCCCCTTTTACGAATAACTCGACGCCGAAAACGCCGTAACCGCCGAGAGCATCGGTGATGGCCAAGGAATAAGCTTGGGCACGATGACGGGCGATTTCACTCATCGCTTGGGGTTGCCAGCTTTCTCGGTAGTCGCCATCGATCTGGATGTGGCCGATGGGTTCGCAAAACGAAGTGCCGTCGCGGTGGCGCACGGTGAGCTGGGTGATTTCGTAATCAAAGTCGATGAATCCCTCGACAATCACCTTGCCCTTGCCGGCACGCCCACCTTTTTGTGCGTAATCCCAAGCCGCCTGAATGTCCGCTTCAGAACGTATGGTGCTTTGTCCCTTGCCCGATGAACTCATGATGGGCTTGACCACGCAGGGCAGTCCGATCTCTGCAATGGCCGTGTGAAATTCTGCTTCTGTGGCGGCAAAGCGATAGGGCGAAGTTTGTAGCCCCAACTCCTCGGCGGCGAGACGGCGTATGCCTTCACGGTTCATGGTAAGCTGCGTGGCACGGGCGTTGGGAATGACCGTGGCGATGCCTTCGGCTTCGATCGCCGCGAGGACATCAGTGGCGATGGCCTCCACTTCCGGCACGATGAGGTGGGGTTGTTCCTCTTCGATCACGTTGCGCAAGGCCGCGCCGTCGAGCATGGAAATCACATGCGAACGATCGGCCACCTGCATGGCGGGAGCATGCGGATAGCTATCAACGGCAATGACTTCCACACCATAGCGTTGCAACTCAATGACGACCTCTTTGCCCAATTCGCCTGAACCGCAGAGCATGATGCGCGTAGCGCCTGCGGTAAATGGAGTGCCGATCCTTGCCATGTCCGACCCTACAGGAATCTCAATTGATCGGTAAAGGGCAATCTGTGGAGGGAGCTATTGCAATTCCTGTTTTCGCAGAGCCATGCGCACATCGCCGATGAATGCCGCCACACGCAACTCCAGAGGAACGCGGTGGTGGTCATCGCTGATCCAGAGGGTAGCGGTTTTCATTTTGGCATACGGCTTGAGCGTCATGTCTGATTGGATTTTTTCGAGAGCGATATTGAGTTTGATCGCATCCCTACCATGCATTTTTTCGCGACCCACCACCTGAATGGTGGACAGATAGGGCGTTTTGAAGGGATGAATCACCTGGGTCAGTGATTCACCTTGTTTGAGCGCATGACTGCGGATCAATAACATCGATGAAAAGGCGTCGAACACCGGCGCATAGCAAAAGTCCTTGTTTTTCGTGGTATCGCGTCCGGTGGAATGTGGCCGGGAAATTTCTGTCACGTGAATATCGCTCCCTTGGAACTTCACGGTTGTCACCAGTGTTTCCTCCTTGTCGGTTTCATTGCAGTGAACCAATTGGGGCAGTAGGGTTTTGCGCAACACTTTACCACTCATGTCGAAGCGGTAAGGAAATGCTTTGGCGGCGATTCCCTGGCTGCCTCCCTCACAAAAGCAATGGAGCGTATGGTCGTTGCTGCCTTTGCTACCGAAAGTGAATTCTACCGAACCCGCCGCAACCTGGCCATTCCATGACAATGAATACACCAGTTTTTGTGGCTGAATCTCCGGGTGGTTCCCGGGTATGCTGCTGGTCAATCGTCCGGCCCATGTTGGCACCGTGGCTTGAAGCCATGGGCCGACTAAGAGAAAAACAGCCAGCGTGACGATTTTCATGATACCCGTTGGACGAGTTTGTTGCCCGAATTATTCGGATTTTTTGAGTGAGTCCTGCGAGTCATCGCGATCCTCATCTTTGCCTTCTTCGGACGGATAGGCATCATGAGGGGGATACGAATGATCGTGTTCTTCGGAGTTCTCTTCCCGCTCGATTTCATCGAGCGGAGCCTCATCGGTGGGAGGGTGGGATAGCAAGCGTGCCAAACGTTCTTCCTCTTCTTGTTGCTCGCGTTTCTTCTGAGATCGGGCATCAAACCAGGCAAGCCAGATGGACAGTTCGTAGAGCAGAATCATGGGCAAGGCCAGCAAACCAAGAGTGAAGGCGTCAGGCGTTGGGGTAATGACCGCTGCCAGAATCACGATCGCTACCACAGCATAACCACGGGTGCGGCTCATGAGTTCGTAATTCAGCAGACCGATTTTCACCAACACCCAGACCACCACGGGGAGTTCGAAGCAGAGGCCGAAGATCAGCGTGAATTGTGTGGCGAAGGACAGATAATACCCGATGCGCCACTCATTGGCGATGCCCATGGATTCGCCGTAGGAGTAGAAAAATTCCAACACACTGGGAAGCACCCACATGAAAGCAAAAAGCACGCCGCAGAGAAATAGACCGAAGCCGACGCCCAATGCCGGCAGTATGGCGCGCTTTTCATGCTGGTGCAATCCGGGCATGACGAATTGAAGAACGTAGTAAAGCAAAAGCGGAAACGCCATCACGGTTCCGGCGAAAAACGCCAGTTTCATCGAGAGCATGAACGCCTCCGTGGGATTGAGCGAGCTCATGAACTTGAACCGATCCCGTGTACCGGCTGTTGTGTCGGGTTTGCCCACCAGCAGTTCTTCCAACAAACTGCGCTGTGCGGCATTGAGAGACAACAAGGAGGCCACAAAGGTCGGTTGTTGTTTCTCCGGTAGAGATATCGCGGCACGGTAGCAGGAAGCTACGATGACCCTCTCGCGATCTTCTGGCGCGAGTTGCTGGAGATACATTTCGTGCAGGGATTCGGGTAGGTGGGCGAGAACCTCGGAACCGGTCTTGGCAGTTTCCCACTGGTCAGCATTGAGCTTGCCTGATTTGGGCAGTTTGTTGGCGGAGTGGATTTCCCAGACATCGCTGATGGGCTTACGCAGGATTTCCATCAGTTGATCCCGATAGGTAAAACACACGATGGTCGTGATGAGCAGTGTGACCACCACGCGGGTGACCATCACACGAAGATCTTCCAAGTGCTCGAGAAAAGGCTTTTCCGCATCCGGATTGGCTTGATCACGAAGTTGAAAAACTTTTTTAAGAAGGAACATCGGGAGCGCAGAGTAGCGCAGCATGGGGTGGAGCGCAAGATTCGCTTGCAAGGTTTGTGTCGGTTCGTGGAATGACAAATTCCTCCCCGATCTGCTGAAGGAATGGTCACTGATCATACGTTTGTATGGGCATGCGCGGGATTTTCTGGTGGGGAGTGATGTTGTGGAGCGTGACGATCACGCAGGCAGCGGAAAAAAGAGAAATCGCTTGGTTGCAATCACCTGCGTGCAAAGAACACCTCGTTTCGCCACGACGCGCGCCCCGGGACTGGATGACACGCACGGCAGCGGTCTCACTGAATCAGGAATGGGAAAAGGATCGCGGCAAGTCGTGGTATGTCGAGCTGCAGCGCGAGGGCGCACGTTGGGTCGAGGCGGGTATCGTTCATGGCGATGCCAACTGCGTGGATTGGGGCCTGAGGCAGTTGGCGTGGGGCTTCGGGCAAATGCAGAACGATGGTTCATTCACCTGCAAAGATCCCTTTCATAGCGCGAGTTTTTTGGTCGAAAGCACGGCAAGGTCACTGCTGCTGTTGCGCGCTTCGTCGCAGCAAAAAGCACTGCCTGCTGCGGCTTGCGACATCATGCCGCGACTCTTGTCCAGTGCTCGATGGCTGGCATCAGAGACGCACGAAAAAACACTGGCCAAACAACGGATCTATACGCACCGACGTTTTTTGTTAGGCTGTGCGTTGGAGCAAACCGCGTGTTTGCATGACGATGAAGCATTGCATCAAAAAGCGCGGGCGCTGGTGGCGGATGGGCTTTCTTTGCAACGCGGTGATGGAGCTTTTCCCGAGAAGGGAGGCCACGATAGCAGCTATCACGCTGTCGCGCTGATCTATCTTCAGCGTTATGTCCTGTTGAGTTCGGCCGGTCCCTGGCGCGACCAGTGCGATCGAGCCGCGCAACGTGGGGCGCTTTGGCTCAGCAGTCGTATTGATGAAGAGGGACGCGTCAATGTGGAGGGAAATACTCGCACCGGACAACAACAGGAAGTGGGGCGCACCGGAGTGATCAAGCAGGTGAACTTTCCGGAAGTGGCACAGGCCTTGATGATGCATGCCTATCGAACGGACGATGCGTCTGCGGAACAAAAGGCCATCAAAGTGCTTCGCACGCGTGCCATCATTTCGCGTTGATTCTTGTTTTGGCAAAAGTGCTTTGGGGTGCCTGAGCGGTGATTTCCCAAGCGCCTCCTGGAGCGGCGCCCACAGGTGCTGGAGGCAGTGTGATGATTCCCTCGCGTTTGCCGCTGACTTCCGCCATCCCCTCGGCCAAGCCCAAAATCGCACGCACGATTTGTTGTGACTCCGTCGCGCTCAGAGCAGCCTGCGGAGGCATCGGAATCTCACCCCAAACACCTGCTCCGCCGATTTTCAATTTACGTTCCAAGTTGGCTTGAGCGTTTTTGTCATCGCGATAGCGCAGAGCAACATTCAGATAGGCGGGTCCCACGGAATTCGTTTCTACCTGATGGCAGGCCAAGCATTGTTTCGCGGTGATCAACTTCGCCACGTCACTGGGCAGTGCCGGACCTCCCGCGTCATGTCCGGTGGGAGGAATGTAGCGGGCACGCAATACCAGATCTTTTTCGGCCACCGCACCTTCGATTTTGAATGCGACTTTTTCGCCGAAGGCCAGTTGCTGGGGTTTGCCCTTGAGCACGAGTTGCAATTCCGGTTGGCTGCCGGTCTGCAACAGGACACGAGCGATCGCTCGATTGCCTTTCTCATCCGTGGCGACCGCGCGCAATTGATCTCCCAGTTTGTTCGCGAGTTCGATTTTGTTACCCGTACCTACTTTGCGATCTTCGCTTCCTTTCGTCAAATACCACACGATGTCACAGGGTTGGTTCTCGGGATCCTTGACACTGGCCTCGAAGGCGTTACCCGCCCCCGCCTTGATGGTGATCTGCGGTGCCTTGTTGCCGGAATCGGGTGTCAGATGGCGAATGCGGCCGTTGTTGTTGAAATACCATCCTGCGCCGTATTCGAGCAGGTAGATGCTGCCATCCGCCGCCATTTCCATGTCCATGGGATGTTGCAAGCCATCGAGCAAGGGCTCCATTTTGACGAAGTTTTCCTGCTCGTCGAGCTTCACCTTCCATGCCTTGTTGCGCATCCAGTCATAGGTGATCAGAGTGCGGTCTTCTTCTTGGCTCAGCAGGTTGTATTTCCGTTTCGCATCGTGATAAAACATCGGCCCTGCCATGGCATTGCGACCGCCTTGCCCCATGAGGGGAAACTCGGAGCTGGCACCATACGGATACCAAATCAACGCCGCGCGGGCGGCAGGCAGAACCTCGAGACCCGTGTTGAATTTCGATGGATTGCGCGGAGCCGCAGGATCGGTCATCGCGCCGATGGATTGATTGGTGAAATCAATGATCGGGTATGGCTTGTTATTGCCCACCAAAAACGGCCAGCCGTGGTTGCCCGCGGTTTTCGCTTGGTTCACTTCATCATGACCGGCTGGTCCTTTGGTCGATGGATTGCCGGCATCGGGACCGACCTCGCCCCAGTAAACGGTTTGCGTTTTGGGATCGATTGAAAGACGGAAAGGATTGCGACAGCCCATCACGTAAATCTCCGGACGTGTCTTCGGCTTTCCCTTGGGAAACAGGTTTCCTTGAGGAATTTCGTAGCCATGTTCCGTTGGTCTGATGCGCAGCACTTTACCCCTCAGGTCGTTGGTGTTGCCCGCGCTGCGCATGGCATTGGCGTGATCGTGCCCGTCGCGGTCATCAATCGGCGCCACACCGCTACTTTCAAATGGATTGGTGTTGTCTCCGGTGCTGAGATACAACAAACCATCTTTGCCGAAGGCCAGTGATCCCGCTTGGTGGCAGACCTTGTCACGACGATCGGTAGGGATTTCCAACAACATTTTTTCGGAACCTGGATCGATGATTCCATTTTTCAGAGTAAATCGTGAAAGTCGATTGAGCATCTTGTCCGGAGCACTGTAATACAGAAAGAGCCGCTGATTGCGATCAAAGTCCGGATCGAGAGCGATTCCCAGCAACCCGTCCTCTCGTGCCCATGTGCTGTCCTTGTTTTCCTTACGCAGAGCTGTCACGGGGATCAGCCCGATTTCCATCACCGCTCCCGAAGAGGGAATGACCCTCAGCACCCGGCCCTCGCGCTCCACGACATAAAGGTCGCCATTCGCTGCAATGCTGATTTCCATCGGATCGCGCAGGTCGGAAGCGACAAAAGTGCTTTGCAGCGCGCCACTGGCGGCGCAGGAGAGGGAGAGCGAAAGCAGGAGAAAGAAACGTTTGGCGAACATAGGCCTAAGCATTACGAGAGAACGACGCTGGAGTTATCGCAAAGCATGCAAAATCGCGATGAAAGAGAAAATTTTCACTACTGACCGCGAGACGTTGCGCTTTCAGGGTTGCGGCAGGGTGATAGTGATCCAAGTCTTCAATTCATCTTTTCAGCGCCTTTCGTTTGCATTAGAGAGTTCCGCATGCAGTTGTTAGCGACCGAAATCAAACTTCGAGCATTGCTCGAGATGCGTCGCATACGAACCTTTGAGCAAGTTTGTCTCAAGAATTACAATCTGGGTAGAATGGGGGGCTGGTTGATTTTATCGATCGGTCAAGAAGCGGTGGCCGTGGCTGTGCGCATGGCGATGAAGAACATGGATCACAGCATTTGCGGTGTGCGCGGCATGCATCACGCACTGGCTTCGGGCTTGAGCATGAGAAAAATCATGGCCGAGCTCTTTGGCAAGATCACGGGGGCGAACCAAGGAAAATCGGGAAACCTCGGACTTCATCATCCACAAGGGCGCTTCTGGGGGATCTATCCGATTTGTGCCGCGCAAACTCCGATCGCAGCGGGTCTGGCATTTCAGATGAAATATCACAACACGGGAGGTGTTGCCTTTTGTCTGTTGGGTGAGGGTTCAGTGAACCAAGGAGTTTTTCATGAGACACTCAATCTCAGTCAGCTCTTCGGGTTGCCGGTGTTGTTCATCATCGAAAATAACCAATACGCCATGGGCACGAGTGAACGCAGGAGTTCCGTATTCCGCGATTGCCTGGCAAGGCGCGCCGAGGCTTACGATATGGACTGGTTATGCATCGAAGAAGGCCACGATCTACCCACCTTGTATCATCACATCGCTACGGCTGCGAAACAGGTAAGAACCACCCAAAAGCCATTTTTGTTGGAAATTCGGACGTATCGCTATTACGGGTTCACGGTGAGTGATGCGAATGCCAAAAAATATCGGACATCAGAGGAGATTGAGTCACAAAAGAAACACCGCGATCCGCTCCAATTTTTGGAAGTGCAACTCCGCGCTGAGGGGGCGGTCACCTTGGATGAGATCGAAGCAATGAAGGAAAGGGCGAGAGAAGAAGCTCTCGATGCGGTGCACTTCGCATCCGTGTCGCCCAATCCTGCGGTCGATGATATCACGCGGCACGTGTATTGGGAGTCGGATCACAAGACGAACGCTGACGCCTATGGTGTGCATCTTTTTTGAGAAAAGGGATGCGAAGATCCTTTCCTCAAACCAGATCATGCGGATGAATTTTTGTGGTGGCGGCAGGATGCCACCGCCACGTTAGGGCAGATTCGTGGTTCCCATCAGATAGCGGTCGCATTCCCGGGCGGCACCACGTCCTTCATTGAAAGCCCAGACGACCAATGATTGACCACGGCGGCAGTCGCCGGCGGCGAAGACGCCTGGGACATTGGTGGTGTATTTCTCGTGCTCGGCGCTGATGTTGCTGCGGGCATCACGGTCAAGGTTCATGCTCTCTAACAAATCTTGCTCGGGACCGAGGAAGCCCATGGCAAGGAGTACCAATTCGGCTGGCATGACCTTCTCGGTGCCGGGGATGTTTTTCGGAATGAATTGTCCCTGTTCGTTTTTGCTCCATACGACTTGCACCGTGTGCACGGCTTTGACGTTGCCGTTTTCATCGCCTTCAAAGCGGGTGGCTGTGGTCGTATAAATGCGAGGGTCACTACCATTGACAGCAGCAGCTTCTTCCTGGCCGTAGTCCATTTTGTAGACCTTCGGCCACTCGGGCCAAGGATTGTTGGCAGCGCGCTCTTTGGGAGGCTTGGGTAAGAGTTCGAGCTGGCAAACACTGACGCAACCATGACGCAGGGAAGTTCCTACGCAGTCCGTACCGGTATCGCCACCGCCAATGATGACGACGTTTTTGCCCTCTGCGGTGATGAAATTTTCGCCCTGCTTACCGTCCAAAACCGCTTGCGTATTCGCGGTGAGGAATTCCATGGCAAAGTGAATGCCCTTGAGCTCACGACCCTCAATCTTGAGGTCGCGCGGCTTGGTGGCACCCGTGCAGATCACAATGGCGTCGAAGTCTTTTTGCAATTGCTCGTGGGTGATGTCCTTGCCAACATTGACACTGCAGCGGAATTTGACGCCCTCTTGTTCGAGCAGGCTGATGCGGCGCAGCACGACTTCTTTTTTGTCGAGCTTCATGTTGGGAATGCCATACATCAGCAAACCACCGGGGCGGTCGGCGCGTTCGAACACGGTGACGGTATGACCGGCTTGATTCAGCTGGGCGGCCGCGGAAAGTCCCGCTGGACCCGAGCCAATTACGGCAACTTTTTTGCCTGTGCGTTTTGCCGGTGGGTTGGCGACAACCCAGCCTTCGTCCCAACCTTTGTCGATGATCGATACCTCGATATTCTTGATGGTTACAGGAGGATTGTTCATTCCAAGAACGCAGGAGCCTTCGCAGGGAGCTGGGCAGACACGTCCCGTGAATTCAGGGAAATTGTTGGTCTTGTGAAGGCGATCGAGCGCATCACGCCAAAGTCCGCGGTAAACGAGATCGTTCCACTCTGGGATCAGATTGTTGATCGGACAGCCACTGGCCATGCCGCTGATGAGTTTGCCCGTGTGGCAGAATGGCACACCGCAATCCATGCAGCGGGAGCCTTGCGTGCGCAGTTTTTCCTCGGGCATATGCAGATGGATTTCTTTCCAGTCCTTGATGCGTTCGAGTGGCGAGCGATCGGCGGGGAGCTCGCGGGTGTATTCCATGAATCCGGTAGGTTTGCCCATTTTCTTTTTTTCTATTGAATTTGATCAGTCAGATTGGTCGGATCAGACGGATGGGTCTGATCTGTTTTTACTTAACCGCCCCCCAAACGGGCGACGTCTTTCGCATTCGCCTCAAAGGCTGCAGCAAGGGCTTCGTCGCCGCTGAGGCCGTCGGACTCGGCTTTGGCGATCGCTTGCAGCACGCGCTTGTAGTCGCGCGGCATGACACGCACAAACGTGCCCACAGCGTTTTTCCAGTCGGCGAGGATGGCGTTGGCCTTCTTGCTGAGAGTGATGTCGGCGTGTTTTTGGATCAGAGCGCGCAACACCTCGGCATCGTCCTCATCGACTTTTTCGAGATCGACCATGGCCTTGTTGCAGCGAGTGGCGAAGTCGCCCGCTTCGTCGTAGATGTAAGCCACGCCTCCGCTCATGCCTGCGGCGAAGTTGCGTCCCGTGGTGCCAAGCACCACGACTTTTCCGCCCGTCATGTATTCACAACCGTGATCGCCAATCCCCTCGACGACCGTGTGAACACCCGAGTTACGCACCGCGAATCGTTCGCCCGCGACACCGCGCACGAAAAGTTCACCGCTGGTCGCACCATAGAGCGCCACGTTACCAATGATGATATTTTCTTCGGCGGCGAATGTGGCCTTCGCATCGGGATAAACCGCGATACGACCACCGCTGAGTCCCTTGCCGACGTAATCGTTGGCGTCGCCTTCCACCTCGATGGTGATACCACGGGGGATGAAGGCACCAAGGCTTTGACCTGCGGAACCGCGGAAATGCATGTGCACCGTATCCTCGGGTAGACCGTTCCAGTGGCGTTTGGTGATTTCATTGCCTACGATGGTTCCAACCACGCGGTCGGTGTTCTTGATCGGCAGTTTGATCGCGACTTTTTCACCGTTTTCGATGGCGGGCTTGCAAAGATCGAGCAGGGTGGTGATATCGAGCGATTTCTCCAAGCCGTGATCCTGTGTCTCGGTGCAATAGCGTCCGACCTCTGGACCGACCTGGGGAGAATACAGGATTTTCGACAGATCAATGCCTTTCGCTTTCCAGTGATCGACGGCCTTTTTCGGCTCCAGCACATCGGTGCGACCGACCATGTCGGTGAGTTTGCGGAAACCGAGCTCTGCCATGATCTCGCGCACTTCCTGGGCGATGAACTTCATGAAGTTTACAGCGTGTTCCGGATCGCCGGTGAATTTTTTGCGCAGCTCCGGATCTTGTGTGGCAACGCCGACCGGGCAGGTGTTCAAGTGGCAAACGCGCATCATGATGCAGCCGAGGCTGACCAGTGGTGCGGTGGCGAAACCGAATTCCTCGGCACCGAGAAGCGCGGCGATGACCACATCGCGACCGGTTTTGAGCTGACCGTCGGTCTCGACGGCGATGCGCGAGCGGAGATTGTTCAGAACGAGAGTCTGATGCGTTTCGGCAAGGCCGAGTTCCCACGGTAGACCTGCGTGTTTGATCGAGGTTTGTGGCGAAGCACCGGTGCCGCCATCGAAGCCGGAAATCAACACCACATCGGCGTGCGCTTTTGCGACTCCGGCGGCGATCGTTCCGACACCCACTTCACTGACGAGCTTCACGCTGACTCGCGCGGCGCGGTTGGCATTCTTCAGGTCGTGGATGAGTTCCGCGAGATCTTCGATCGAATAAATGTCGTGGTGGGGTGGGGGAGAGATCAGTCCCACGCCCGGCGTTGAGTGACGCGTCTTGGCGATCCAAGGATAAACCTTTCCTCCAGGAAGCTGACCGCCTTCACCGGGCTTGGCGCCCTGAGCCAGTTTGATTTGCAATTCGCGGGCTTGGGTCAAGTATAGACTGGTCACACCGAAACGACCGGATGCCACTTGCTTGATCGCGCTGTTTTTCGAGTCACCTTTTTCATTTGTCCAGGTGTAGCGCTCGGGGTCTTCGCCGCCTTCACCGGTGTTCGATTTGCCACCGATACGGTTCATGGCAATGGCCAATGCTTCGTGAGCTTCACCTGAAATCGAGCCATAGCTCATGGCACCGGATTTGAAGCGCTTGAGAATTTCTTCTTCCGATTCCACCTCCTCAATCGGCACAGGGTTGCGGGTCTTGAAATCCAGCATGCCGCGCAAGGTGAAACGCTGTTTGTCTTGCTCATTCACAAGCGTTGAGTAGGTCTTGAAGGTTTTGTAATTACCCGTGCGAACCGCGCTTTGCAGTGAGTGAATGACCTGCGGACTGAACAAGTGGGCTTCGCCCTCCGAGCGCCATTGATAATCGCCACCGACCTCCAGCGGTTCGGTGCGGCCGCTGCGTTCGGAGTAGGCCCGATGATGACGTTCCAATGCTTCGGCTGTGATTGCCTCGAGGTCCGATCCCTCAATTCGGGTAGCAGTGCCGGTGAAGAAGCGATCCACGACTTTTTGCTGCAATCCCACGCATTCGAAAATCTGGGCGCCCAAGTAACTTTGAATGGTGGAGATGCCGATCTTCGATGCCACTTTTACGATGCCCTTGGTCGCGGACTTGATGAAATTCTTGCACGCGGTGTAGTGATCGACTCCGACAAGCAGACCTTGCTGGATCATTTCATCGAGCGTCTCAAAAGCGAGATAAGGGTTGATCGCAGCGCAACCGTAACCTACGAGCGTGCAGAAGTGATGGACCTCGCGCGGTTCACCGGACTCCAACACCAGGCCGACTTTGGTGCGTTTGCCTTCGCGGATGAGATAGTGGTGCAGACCGGAAACGGCAAGCAGTGCCGGCATCGCGGCGTGGTTGTCATCGACACCACGGTCACTGAGGATAAGGATGTTCATGCCTGCATCGATCTGCAAGCTGGCCTGGCGGCAGAGTTCTGCGAACGCCTGCTCCAGTCCTTGCGCGCCTTTGGCGGGGTCAAACAAAATCGGCAGTGTCACCGAGCGGAATTCGCCCTGGGCCACATGCTTGAGTTTGGCAAGTTCTTCGTTCGAGAGAATGGGCGTTTGCAGTTCGATCAAATGTGCGCTCTCCGGTTGCGGATCGAGAAGATTACGCTCCGGACCGATGGTGGTTACGGACGATGTGACAATTTCCTCGCGAATGCAGTCAATCGGCGGATTGGTTACCTGGGCGAAAAGCTGTTTGAAGTAATCGTAGAGCAGTTTCGATTTGTTCGAGAGCACAGCAAGCGGAATGTCGGTGCCCATGGCGCCAGTGGCTTCGACACCATCCTTCGCCATCGGCAACAGAATTTTGCGTTGATCCTCGAAGGTATAGCCGAACGCGTGCTGGCGCTGCGTGATGGTTTCGAGATCGGTCTTTGGCACTGCGGGCGCGGCTTCGACATCAGCGAGTTTGATGAGATTTTCATCGAGCCACTGGCGGTAGGGTTGCTCGCTGGCAATGCGCTGTTTGATCTCGTCATCGGCAACAATGCGACCTTCCGTCATATCGACAAGGAACATGCGTCCCGGTTGCAGGCGGCCTTTTTTCGCGATGTTTTCCGGTGGGATCGGCAATACGCCTGCTTCCGAAGCCATGATCACGTAATCATCCTTCGTTACATAGTAGCGGGACGGCCGCAGACCGTTGCGGTCAAGAGTGGCCCCGATCATGGTGCCATCGGTGAATGCTACCGATGCCGGACCATCCCATGGTTCCATCAGGCAGGAGTGGAATTGATAGAAGGCTTTCTTCTCAGCACTCATCGACTCGTGTCCTGACCAAGGCTCGGGGATCATCATCATCATGGCATGCGGTAACGAGCGACCGCCCATGACCAGCAGTTCGAAAACGTTATCAAATTTCGCCGAATCCGATCCATCTTCATTAACGATTGGTTGGATTTTTTTGATGGTATCGCCAAACAGAGGGCTTTCCAACAGCGGTTGGCGTGCGTTCATCCAGTTGACGTTGCCGCGCAATGTGTTGATTTCGCCGTTGTGGGCGATGTAGCGGAACGGATGCGCGCGTTCCCAGCTCGGGAAGGTGTTTGTGGAGAAGCGGGAATGCACCAAAGCCAGGGCGGTATCCATGTCCGGATCTTGGAGATCGACGAAATACTTGCCGACCTGTTCGGGCATCAGCATGCCTTTGTAAATGGCGGTGCGAGCGGACAGGCTGGAGCAATACCAAAAATCGTCGATTTTGCCGCTGCGGATACGAAAATAACTGATCTTGCGCAGGGTGAAAAGCTGACGTTCAAAGGCGAGGTCGTCGGAGCAATCAGCAGGGCGCGCGATGAATACCTGGCGCATGAACGGCTCACTGGCGAGGGCCGTTTTACCGAGCGAGGAGTTGTCCGTCGGCACATCGCGCCAACCGAGCACGCTCAGACCCAATTCCGCCGCAACTTGCTCGAACAAAGCCTCGCTGGCCTTGCGAACATGTGGATTGGGCGAAAGGTAGGCCATGCCTAGGCCATAGCGACCCAGTTCCGGCAGTGTGAAGCCGAGTGAAGAAGTCGCTTTTTGCAAAAATTTGTGCGGCACCTGAATCAGGATGCCGGCACCATCGCCGGTGTTCGTTTCGCAACCGCATGCTCCACGGTGATCCATATTGACCAGCACCGTTAGTGCCTGACCGATGATTTCGTGCGCCCGTTTCCCCTTCATCTGGCAGATAAAGCCGACGCCGCACGCGTCATGTTCATTGCTGGGATCGTAGAGTCCTTGTTTTTCAGGTAGTCCGAATTTGCTCATGTGAATGATGGATGGAAGGGGGGAGAAATGATAAACGCCATCGTGTGGCATAGCAAGCTAGAAATGTGACTGTAACGCAAATGTTCGCAATTTTTTCTGAGGAATGATATCGCTGGAACGGTTTTGCCGATCGTGCAAGGTGTTTTTGTGCCGATCCTCGGATGACGTCGTGCTTGCTTGGTGAATTTGTGCTAACTTTGCTAACAGATATCGATCGCAAAATCTCAGATTTGATCAAATTTCGCTAATGTTTTATCGATCAGAAATGGTCCGAAAGGAATCAATGACGCGATCAATGCAATCGCTGACCACCGGAAGGATAAGTTTTCACCCACCCAGGCGAGCAGCAGAGTGAGGCAAAATGCGACGAACAATAGTCCATGCAACATGCCAACGATTCTGACGGCCTCAGGCATGTCGGCCATGTATTTGAGCGGCATGGCCCCACCTAGCAGAAGGAGATACGAAATGCCTTCCACGGCACCCACCAAACGAACACGTCCCACCGGAGTTTTGAGCAATGTTATCATGTCAGAAAAAAGGATAGCCACATATACGCAAGATGAGCGCAAACGCAAGCACCTCTTGGGTGTATCTGGACCGCACACGTCCCCGTGTGCCCCCTCGCAAGCTCTGACGCACATCAAATTCCGTTTGCATTGACTCACCGCTTGCTCCGCGCTACACATCCCTCATGCCATCATCTCCTCACGTGCTGATCCTGCGTTTGCTCTGTCAGGTGGGCGTGGGGGTGATCCTCCTCTACGCAGGCGGGCAGAAAATCTTTGTGAGTGGCGTCACGCAGTTTGCGGCTGATGTGGAAAAATTCCAATTGCTTCCACCATCGCTAGTGGCTCTTGTGGCTTATTTTTTGCCCTGGTGGGAAGTGGTAACAGGGATCTGTCTGATGCTCGATGTGATGCGCAAAGGTGCCATAGCCAGTGGATTGATGATGACGCTGATGTTCTGCGGCGTGATCCTGTGGGCATGGAGCCAAGGCCTGGACATTTCCTGCGGCTGTTTTGGCAAAAGCGATGCGACGATTCAGTATCCGAGAAAAATTTCCGAGCTTTCCCTTCAATTGATCGCTCTGATCATTGCTGCCTCCGGGCCAACCCTCTCTTGGCCAAGGCGTGTGCCCGAAAAAGCCGCGGAGCTTGAAAAATCGTAATTTTTTGCAAGTCCGTATTGCGGATACCGGAAAATCCGCTATGCAGGAGCGGGCTCGTTTTTTTCATCCCTGATTTTTTATTTGCAATGAACATTCATACAGATTTCAGCAGTCGCCATCTGGGCGTGCTTGGAGCGGATCGCCAGTCGATGTTGAACACGTTAGGTTACACGGAAATGGACGGTCTCATCGCCGATGCTGTGCCGGCAGTGATTCGCAATGCCTGTGCACTGAAGCTCCCGGAAGCTCTATCGGAAGTTGATGCCCTGTCCCGCTTATCGGGGATCATGCAGCGCAATCAATTGAAAAAATCTCTCATCGGCCAGGGCTACTACGGCACTCACACGCCGACGGTGATCTTGCGCAATATTTTGGAAAATCCCGGTTGGTATACCGCCTACACTCCCTACCAAGCGGAAATCGCCCAAGGTCGTCTGGAGGCTTTGCTGAATTTCCAGACCATGATCACCAATCTCACCGGCCTCGATGTGGCGAATGCCTCGCTGCTCGATGAAGGCACCGCTGCGGCGGAAGCGATGAGTCTCGCGCTGGCTGGCAAGCCAAACGGCAAAGTGATCTTTGTTTCCGAGCGTTGTCATCCGCAAACCATTGCTGTGGTCCAAACGCGCGCCGAACCTCTGGGCATCGAGGTGTTGGTCGGCGATCATACGCGGTTCGATCCGGCATCGATACCGGGATTTTTCGCCGCCGTGGTGCAGTATCCTGATACTTTCGGTCGTGTGGATGATTTTTCCGCTTTCTTTGCCCAAGTTCGTGCCGCCGGTGCCCTGAGCATCGTCGCCGCCGATTTGTTGGCGTTGACGGTCTTGCGCGCGCCAGGTGAGTTCGGTGCCGACATCTGTGTCGGTAGCTCGCAACGATTCGGCGTGCCCATGGGCTTCGGTGGACCACACGCTGCGTTCATGTCCTGCAAGGATGCCCTGAAGCGCAAAATGCCCGGCCGCCTGATCGGTGTGTCGGTGGATGCCTATGGCAAGCCCGGTTTCCGCCTCTCACTGCAGACGCGCGAACAGCACATCCGCCGCGACAAAGCCACTTCCAACATCTGTACCGCTCAGGTTCTGTTAGCCGTAATGGCATCCATGTATGCCGTTTATCACGGCCCCAAAGGATTGCAGCACATCGCCGCCGGAGTGCATCAGCGCGCGCGACGTCTTGCCTCCGCCCTACAAACAGCCGGACTCGAACTCGACAATCAGCACTACTTCGATACTCTAACCGTTCGAACCTCGGGCAAAGCCCATGATGTTGCCGCCGCTGCGGTGAACGCGGGCTACAATTTGCGTGTGATCGATGCCGATCGTCTGGGTATTTCCATCGATGAAACCACCACCGATGCCGACATCGCCACTGTGGCAGGACTGTTCGGTGCCACGCTGGCGGATGTGCTAAGCGGTTGGGCTGTGAGTGGCGAGCATCTGCGACAGTCAGAAATTTTGCCTCAGGCCGTTTTCCACCAATATCATTCGGAAACGGAAATGCTCCGTTATCTCAAGCGCCTGGAATCCAAAGACCTCGCGCTCAATGAGTCGATGATCGCACTCGGTTCCTGCACGATGAAGCTCAATGCCACCTCGGAAATGATACCGCTCAGTTGGCCGCAAGTGGGCGCGATGCATCCTTTCGTGCCCGCCGATCAATCGCAAGGCTACGTTGCGATGTTGCAAGAGCTCGAGTCATGGCTCGCGGAAATCACCGGCTTTGCCGCCGTCTCTTTGCAACCCAATGCTGGCTCACAGGGTGAATACGCGGGCCTGCTCGCGATCCGTCGTTACCATCACGCGCGCGGCGAAGGTCACAGACACATCTGTCTCATTCCTGTTTCCGCCCACGGCACCAATCCCGCTTCCGCTGTGATGTGCGGTTTCAAAGTGGTTGGCGTCAAATGCGACGAGCAAGGCAATATCGATTGTGCCGACTTGCAGACGCGCATCGCCGAGCACAAGGACCATCTCGCCGCGCTGATGATCACGTATCCCTCCACGCACGGCGTGTTCGAGGAATCGATCAAAGAGATTTGCCAATGGATTCACGACGCCGGTGGTCAGGTCTACATGGACGGTGCCAACATGAATGCGCAAGTGGGTCTCACGAGTCCCGGCTTCATCGGTGCCGATGTGTGCCATCTCAATCTGCACAAAACCTTCTGCATTCCTCACGGCGGCGGAGGTCCGGGCGTGGGACCGATCGGTGTAGCGAAACAACTGGTGCCCTACCTACCCGGGCATGCCAACCTCGATCAAGCGGAAGGTGCGGTTTGCTCCGCCGCTTACGGCAGCGCCTCGATCAATACCATTTCGTGGATGTATATCGCCATGATGGGGGCGGGCGGATTGAAGAGCGCTACCGAGGTCGCGATTCTCAATGCGAATTATGTCGCAAAGCGCCTCTCACCCTTCTATCCGATTCTCTACACGGGCAACAAAGGGCTCGTCGCGCACGAGTGCATCATCGACATCCGACCTCTCTCCGATGCCAGTGGCATCACCGTGGAAGATGTCGCAAAACGCCTGATGGACTACGGCTTCCACTCGCCCACCATGTCATGGCCAGTTACCGGCACGCTGATGATCGAACCCACCGAGTCGGAATCCAAAGCGGAACTCGACCGTTTCTGCGATGCCATGATCGCCATCCATGCGGAAATCCAACAAGTCATCCAAGGGACTGCTGATCGCGAGGACAACGTTCTGAAAAACGCTCCCCATCCCGCCACCGCCGTGATCGCCGATGAGTGGAACCATGCCTACACCCGCGAACAGGCCGCCTATCCGCTGCCGTATTTGCGACAGCACAAATTCTGGCCCAGCGTGGGCCGCATCGATAACGTCCACGGCGACCGCAATCTGGTCTGCACCTGCGACAGTGTGGAATCCTATACGTCATGAATACTTCCTCATCACCGGTGAACTGGCAGGAGTGGCGCGGCGAGATTCTCGCCACGTTGCTTTTTGTGATTCGCGATGGGAAGATTTTATTGATTGAAAAAAAACGAGGCATCGGCGCCGGAAAAGTCAATGGCCCCGGTGGTAAAATCGATCCCGGTGAAACACCGCTGGAATGCGCGGTCCGTGAGACCATGGAAGAACTCCGCGTTAGGGCTCTCAATGTGGAAAAACGCGGCGAGCTCTGCTTTGCCATGTCGGATATCCCGGACATCCATTGCCATGTGTTTGTGGCCGATGACATCGCAGGAGATCCCACTGAGACCGATGAGGCCATTCCGCTATGGACCTCGCTGGAGGATATCCCCTACGACCGCATGTGGGCTGATGACATCTACTGGCTGCCGCAAATGATCTCCGGGCAAACTTTCCTCGGTCGCTTTCTTTTTGAAGGCGAGACGATCCTCTGGCGCGACGTACAATTCGGCGTGGCATTCGAATAAGGAGAAGAGAGTTGTGCCCCCTTTTCCACCTGAATCACCTCGGCAAACACACCCATCAAGTAGACAATTTGTGTGGTTTTGGTAATTTTGTGGAGATGAATCGATTGACAGTGAGACTCCGCCCGATCTCATATTCAAATCCATTGAGGATGTGAAACATGCGCTTGGAATTTAAAGCGCAGGCCTTCGAGGATTTTCAGTATTGGGTCCAAGTGAATCCCAAGACTGCCAAAAAAGTGTTGTGGTTGATAGAAGAAACGCGACAAAATCCATTCGGGGCACGGGAAAGCCCGAGCCGCTCAAAGGTGAATTGACTGGGCGGTGGTCGAAACGGATCGACCAAGAGCATCGTCTGATCTATCGCGCCACTGCTGATGCGCTTGTCATCGCGCAAGCCCGTGGACACTATGATGATTGATCGCGGTCTCTGAATCCCTCATCAGATCCGCATCGCGTTGAAGCCGCCATCGACGATCATTTCGTGACCCGTGATGAATGATCCGGCGTTCGCCGAGGCGAGCAATAGGGTGGCACCGATCAGTTCCTCGGCATTGCCGAAACGGGATGCGGGGGTCTGACGCAGGATGTCGAGCACACGCGATTCATCGAGCACCTTGCGGTTTTGCTCTGCTGGGAAAAATCCCGGCACCAAGGTATTCACGCGGATGTCCTTGTCGGCCCACTCACGGGCGAGGTTTTTGGTGAGATTGTGCACCGCTGCTTTGGAAGCCGAATAGGTGAAAACACGGGACAGCGGACTCAGCCCGGAAATGGAACCAAGGTTGATGATGGAAGCCGCCAGGCTATTCTCAATGAAGTAGGAACCAAATACCTGACAGGCACGGAACACAGCGCTGAGGTTGGTGTCAATGATGCGCGCGTATTCTTCCTCGCTCACTTCCAGAAACGGCGTAGGCGAGTTGGTGCCGGCTCCGTTGATCAAGATATCCACTTGACCGGAACGTTTCAGCACAGTGTCTAACAGGTTTTGCAGCGACTCGCGCGAGGTGACATCAACGGGCACAAAGTAGCCCTTGCCACCGTGCGATTCGATCTCGGCGAGGCGGCGTTCGGCTTTTTCAGGGATCCGACCACCCAAAACCACTTCTGCCCCAGCACGCGCGAGGCCCACGGCCATGGTGCCACAGAGTTCACCGGTGCCACCGATGACGACAGCGACTTTACCGGACAGATCGAAGAGGGACTTGAGGAAATTGGCGGTTTGCATGATGGAAATGGATTCGGGTTGCGGGCAGGACTATGAAGAGTGAATGGACCGATGGAAAGGTCAAATCCTGTGCGTCGAACAAGTTTTTTGCGCTCGCACACCATGTGCCGCAGTTTTGTCTGACCATGATGCATCATCTGCTTGCCGATGCGGCCATGATAGAAGCGGAGTCACAGGAAAAAATGGTTCACCAGTCAGCGACCACTCGTTGCAACGCGGGTTCCAGCGGGTCGAGTTGTTGCAGCAAGGTCACGATGGCGACTTGTTGTGTGGGCAAGCGCCATTCCGGATGGATCTCTGCCATCGGTTCTAACACAAAACGCCGCAGGTGCAAACGAGGGTGGGGGATTTGCAGGTCGGGTGTGTCGATGCACTCGTTACCGAAGACTAACAGATCGAGATCGATCGTGCGCGGAGCATTGATACCACTGCGCTCCCGCCCCAGCGCTTGTTCGATGGCGATCGTATGGGCGTGGAGCTGCGTAGCGTTGCCGTCAAATTGGAACGATACCACCGCATTGTAAAAATCAGGCGAGTCATCCGGGCAGGCAACGGGTTCGGTTTGATAAACGCTTGACTGTCGCCATGTGCCGGGCACGGCCACGTTTCGCAGCGCAGTGCTTGCCTCCTGCAGACGAGCGAGGCGATCACCGAGATTCGAGCCGAGAGCGATGATAACGAGTTGATGCATGGGATTGGCCGAAGATGGTAAAGTGAACCCCGGGACTCTAAACGAAAATCTGCCCAATGACGAACCTTTTAAAATCGCATCACCCACTTCCGGAGCGCCGACGTCCCCGTCGGCACCCCTCCCTCCCCCC